>Ga0306872_100089_pt1 | contig 39460 bp, 53 predicted proteins | sample AntRauMeHopE1498_FD_190455 | JGI IMG/M metagenome (GOLD analysis project Ga0306872, IMG submission 190455) | Saline lake microbial communities from Rauer Islands, Antarctica - Metagenome Hop E1 #498 (v2) (version 2) | ecosystem: Environmental > Aquatic > Non-marine Saline and Alkaline > Saline ...
GCTGCCGCACCTACTGCTATAGTATCACTTCCATCCTTTCTCATAATAGTGATCTTTCTCGTGGCTCCTGTTGATCTTGGCCGCTTTGTTGCGAGCGTGGATCTGAGCACCTCTTGCTATCTTTGGATCGGTACCTGCAGGGATCCGCAGCGTAACGACACCCATATAGCCCAGCCTGGCGAGCCGCTTGTAGTGTGGTACCAGCGGCTCGAGTTTCTTACGCTTTGCCACTGAATGATGCCATCTCTTTACAGTCGCCGCATCGCCCCTCGACTGCATCTGATCCGATCATAGTCAGGTTACTTGGTTCACCATCCATCGCTGCACCGCAGCAGTTGCTGATCTGCTCGTCGCACCTGCCGCACTTGCAGTCTTGTAGTACGCCATCATCATCGTAGTAGCTAGGACACTGATACATTTCTACCATACGAATGATACCTTTCGGCCGCCGCCAACTACGTGCTCGTATGCTGTGCCGCTGTAAGCCAGGCTCTTTGCATCAGCGATAGCTAGTGATCGAGTAGCGTATGCCATCTCGTACGTGTAGCCATCGGTGCTTTCGAGTGTGTAGTACTTGATCGCACGTGTCTCACGATAGTGCTGCACAACTGCAGCAACTGCAAAACTCAGTGCGAATATGATTGCTATCTTTGTGAATAAAATATCCATAATTTTATAAACCCTTTCTTTATTACTGATCTGTATTCAATATACCATATGCACGAGCGTAGTGTCAATACTTTTTATCAATAATCTTTTCTTATTTTCATTTAACAGAGGTGAAAAAGAAGAACGATAAGCCTATAGCTTACCGTCCGTCTCTTTTCTGTGGCACGTTCTGCATAGCAGCCGTACGTTTGTGATCACCATTTTCGTCGCTGCACTGCGGCCACGGCCGATGATGTGTGCGACATCCAGGTGCTCGTACACCAGGTTGCCCAGGCTATCGTGTGCAGCTCTGGCTGGCCGCTTGCACTCCTGGCATATGTTGCCGAAGACTCTGATCAGATGAGGCCTGGCGATCGTATCACGCCACTTCTCATACAGTATAGTCCGATCACCCCGCTGTTTGATCAGACTGGCTGACTTGATCGTGTGCTCACGGCATTTGTTCTGGATCGTATTGTACGCCATAAACGTGTTGCTGCAGCCTTTGATCTTGCAGGTACGTTCCATCTACAGTAGGCTTTGCTGCGGATCGTCGTACTCGACTTGCCCCATAAACTCTGCAATATCATCATCGCTGCCGAACTTCAGCTCGTGTGGCCGTAGTGCACCTTTGACTTTGACATCGACTGTGACATCGTAGCCTGCCACCTGGCCGAGCTCTTCATCGAACACTGGCTTGTTGGTGACGGTGACTTTCACCCAGGGGTTCGGTACGTATACCGTCTTGCTAGTTAGTGACTTTTTCATATCGTTCTCCTTATGGTTTTATAATGGATCGCCTGTTGGATAGCCCAGGTATTGCCGCCACTCTTCGATCTCCCAGCCACGCTTGCGAGCGACTTCGGGATCAGTGGGTAGGAACTCGTGCAGATCATTTTGTATCTTCGCACGGATCCTCTTGATGTTGTCTTCACGAGGTAGCTCATACATTGCTTTCATCTGCACGTATGGCTGGCCGTCGATCATTTTAATGTGCTTGCGATAGTACGTCACCCAGATTGCGTGCGTGAGTCGGATGTCACTGTTGCGACTCCGATCATCACGCTCGAGCGTTGCACGGATCTGCTTCTCGAGTTGGCCTTTATTTTTGCTCATCTCGTTTGCCCCACCTGGCGTTAGCTGCACGGCGTGCTGCTTCAGGATCTTTGAATGGTCGGTTGGTACTATTCTTGCCGCCCTTGCTACCGTTTTTATGGTAGAAGTCTGGCCGAGTTTTCTTGATCGTGTCACGGCGTTTCTGGCCAGGAGTACGTACGTCGATGTTCTGCGGCTCCTGGCTGTTGTCTTGGACTGGTATGTGTATAGGCATTACTCTACTCCCTCTCTGTATTTACCGTTAATTGCATCGTAGTCACCAATGGTCTGTATCACTTCGAGCTTTAGCTTAGACTGTGCCAGGTTTGCAACCAGTGTGGCTGCAATAACTTTTACTATATTGTCGAGTACTTTTGCGGTAAACCCATTTGTTGTACGACCAGATATTGTGATCTGATATACGTTCTTATACTTAGCATTCTTCGCCATTATAGTTTCTCCACGTTAGTTTCGATGTATGCGTTGATCTTCTCGATCATATCGTACACGTTGACCACGATCTGTTGAGCTTTCTGACCCTTGGTTGCAGGTAGATCGAGCTTGATCGCTTCGAGTTTTACGGCAACGGCTTTGATCTTATCTTTCTCAGGTGCGAGTAGTGCAGCGTGCTCTGCAGCTTCACGATCAGCGATAGCTTTCTCTTCTGCAGCACGGCGATCGGTTTCAGCTTTCTCGAGCTCTTCACGTTTCACACGCTCAGCTTCAGCAGCTGCACGTTCTTTGGCAAGTGCTTCATCACGTGCGGCTTTCTCTGCGGCTTCCTTAGCAGCGATCTCTTCCTGGTGAGTTGTGAATACCATTGAGACTTTGCTGATCAGCTGTCGCCACTGTACGTCGTTGAGGCCGAGTATATCTGCAGCAGCTACTGTTTGATCGAGTTGCTCGTACGCCTGGTTGTCTGCGTTCCACATCATACCGAGTCGAGTGACTTCATTTACACGAGCGATCTTACGATCCTCGATAGCCTGGCGTTCTTTTGCTTCACGGTTCAAACGATCATTTTCTTCCTGGATCTTGAGCTGGCGTTCACGCTCAGCCTTGGCTTCAGCTTCTTGATCTTCGAGTGCTTTGCGATCTGCAGCAGCAGCATCGGCCGCTTCTTTCTCGAGTTTGATCAATAGCTTTTGGAATGCTTCCTCTTCCATATCGTTGAGGTTGTACATATCAGGATCAGAAAACTTCACGATCGCTGATGTACGTGCAGCCAGGCGTTCAGCTTTTTGTGCTGCAGCCTTGAGTTGCTGGTATTTCTCTTGAGTCTCGAGGTACTGTTCTGCAGGTTCGATCGTCTCTTTTACGAAGCGAGCCACTGCATCAATAGCACGGCCAGTTTTGAGTGAGTCCTCTTTCAGCTCTTTACGCTTACGCTCCACGGTGGTGCGTGCGTTCTTCAGTGCCAGGCGTTGCTCACGAGCGTGTAGCACTTCCTCTACAGTACTATCATCAGTGATCACGATCTTCTCATAGGTAGCAAGGATGTCACCTACTTCGTTGAACGGCCCACCGAATGCAGCGACGAGTTCTTGTGCACCCTTATCGCTTACACCCTGCTCGTCGAGTATCACCTGCAGTTCGTGCTTGATGATCTCACCCTCAGCTGGTTTTGTTGTGTCTGGCATATAATAGTTCCCTTTCTTTTATTACTTAGACTCTTTTATATTACACCAACGCTCGTGCATTGTCAAGAAAAAAAGTGCCGAAGCACTTTACTTTCTTAGAATGGGATCTCACTGAGGTCGATCGGCTTATCCAGATCTTCGTCAGTAGGTGTGTTGTCTGGTTTTCTGTCTTCCTGTTCGTACCGCTCGCTGGCTGGTGCTGCGGATGATCCGTCACCTTTGCTGCCGAGTAGCTGGAACTGATCAATCACAACTTCAGTGGCCTTGCGTTTGATGTCGTCCTTTTCCCAGTTGCGAGTTTGGATGCGGCCAGTGATACCGATCTGCTTACCTTTGGTAGCGTACTGGCCGAGGATCTCAGCCGCCTTGCCCCAGGCTACACAGTCGATGAAGTTCGCTGGCGAGTCCTTGCCGTAGCCGTCCACCGCTAGTGCGAATGATGCTACTTCTTTGCCGCTCGTGGTTGTCTTTACCTCGAGGTCACGTACGACACGGCCTACGAGTGTTACGTTATTGATCGATGCCATCTGCATTCTCCTGTTTATCTGTCTCAGATGAGCCGAGTGTTGCATCGACTACTGTGACTCTTGGTTTATTATCGGCGTAGTTACCCTCATCATCAGCTTGATCTATCTCGATCGCTTTTGCAAGATCACTGTCGAGCGAGAGAGGTGCAAACTTATTGAGCAGTAACTTGATCACCGTCTTCGATGCCATTGCCTCGAAGTTGTCTACCCATACGCCGAACTTTCGTTTGAACGTCTGGCTGTACTTTCCAGCGTGAGCCTCGAGCTCGCCGACTGTCATATACAGGCTCTTATCGAAGCCATTGAGTAGCTTGAAGTATGCAACGTAGCCGATCACTTTCGTCTTGCGGCGTTCATCGTCGTCCTGGATCCAGGTGAATGTGATCTCACCTGATAGTCGATCCTGGTGATCAATCTCACCCTCACGTACGTCGCTCACGTTGATCGTTTTGAACTGGCCGCTGCGTTGTGCCAACTGTACAAAACCTTTCCAGCCGATCTGCAGCTGCGGCTCACCCTTGTATGGGATGATGTACGCCTGGCCGAGATTACTGTTGAACGGTAGCTTGAGTGCTGCAGCCATCAGGCACGTATTGTATAGCTTGATCGGATCGAGGCCTTTGATCTTAGGATCTGCATTTGCCAGGCTGATCACACTCGATAGGAACTGTTGAGTACCGCTGCCGAGTGTCTTCTCTGCCTGTTTGATGAAGCCGTCGTCGGTGACGAGCTTGCTGATGGTGAGTCCTTGCTCTGCCATATTATTGACTCCAATCCCCTAGCTCGACAATTTCTTCGAGTAGGAAGTTAGGTTGATTATCGCCGAAGTCCGAGATCGCATCGATACAAGTACGTAGCTTGCGTTCACCTGCTTCGACAAACTCGAGGCTGGCGTGTACGAACTGGACACGGTAAGGGGCAACAGTCTCAGCTACACAGAACATATAGTTTACAAGCTCCTGCTCGATCTTCAGGTGGCTGGCACCGATCAGCGAGTAAGTGACGGCCTGCAGATCGTAGTGCATCCAGTAGGCATTCTTCTTGAACTTATCGAACTGAGCTGTAGTTTTGATGTCGGTGATCACGAGTGACTTCGTACCGTTGTCTTCAGACACAATCACTACGTCGCCTTTGCCACGAAGCTGCACACCCTCTGGTGTATTTGCAAACATTTCCTGCTCGTGCTTAGCATCCTTATGGAATATGTACTTTGCTGAGTGAGGGTGAGCTTTTATATTCTTTACAACTTGCTCGATCGATGCTTTCATCTGATCGTCTACTACGATATGGCCGAGTTCTTTTTGTAGATCACGCCACTCACGAGCATCCTTAGTACGGAAGTCAGGGTATGGTGATGTCACATATGTCTCGCTGCCGCCAAGTATAGCCTGGTGGACGAGCTGGCCGATGTCGATGAACTTGCTATCAGGTGATGCAAGCATCCCCATCTTGCCTGCTACGGCGTAGTCGATACCTGAGTCCAGGATCTTTTTCATTGATGAGTAAGACCACTGAGGTAGTTTGTGATAAGGATCAGAAGCCATTATGCTGCGATCCATTCTTCGCCGACGTACTGTGCTTCACACTTGTCGCATACGGTTACGTTTTCTGTTCGCTCAGTGTCGAGGCCTGCATCAGATGTAAGCTCCTGCACTTCAGCACCAGCGTGGTTGCACCAGTCTTGATCGAATACTCCATCAACGAATGCACCACCACGTACGGTGACTTCTCCGAGATCTGCTTGTTTTGTTACTGTGATATGGATAGGCATAATGTAAAACCCTTTCTTTTATTACTATCTTACCTCTATAATAACAAACGCTCGTGCATAATGCAAGCGTTTTTGAAAAGATTATTTTATAAAACTCTGCTGTTCGATCCCAGGTTCCGCTCCCTCTGGTATAGCGTTGCCGCCTCTGATCTCTTTGCTGCCGATCGATACGGCAATATCCACACTGAGTGCACCACGATCAATCAGCCAGGCCTTTGCCTTGCGTGCTGCAGGATCGTCGCCATACTCTTTGCTGTGGTTCTTATTGTCCTGATCCGTCCATCTAACTACGAACTTTAGGTGCTGCATTTTCATAGCCTTTCTTCAGGATGCCGATCAGGTAACGATCTGGCTGCTTTTTGCTGCAGGAGATCTCCACCATATTGACTACCTGGCTCATAGGGTATTTACCCTCTGCTATTTTATCACCGATATAGTTCATAAATGACTTCGTTCGGTTGTTGATCTTGCGAGCGACATAAGACATCGCCTCGACTGATCGCTTCAGGATCCGCCGCACATACTGCAGCGTACGCTCGAAGTTCTTTTTGCTCATCATACTCATAAAGTAGTGAGCTGGCTTCTCTGCACGATGAGCGATCTCTACGGCTGCAGCGAACTCTTCAGGTTCCATTGCTTTTTGCCTGGCACGGATCATCGGCAAGTACTGTGTGTTGTTTACGAGTGATGATGCACGGTCGCCAAGGCGTTCACGCATCGTCTTTTCTCTTTGATTATCTACCATAAAAAAAGTACCCCTGCTTTTAGACAGGGGAAGACTTCGCTACCCCTATATTATAGCATTATGTTTATTGTGTATGCAAGGGCTTCTTGTAGCGAAGTCTTGCATAAGAATTACTATATCACAGGTCGATATGAAAATGCAAACGCTGGTGCATACTTTATTATTTGCCGCCATTCTATATAGATTAAACTGGTTTTACCATCAGTCATTCTATATAGAAGGGCTGGTGTAAAAAACTGTTCTATTCTATACTTGAAAAATGATATGCAAAATAGAACAGTGTGAAAATAATAAAATTAAAGCCAGAGGATTATGCACTACTCACTACAGGCACGAGATGGTACGCCTTGGCCTCTGGCGTTCAAACAGTACAGAGTACATCGCCTATATGAATATGATCCAACGATGTCAGAATAAAAAACTACCGATCTACAGATACTATGGCGGAAGAGGTATTACGGTATGTGATCGCTGGATTGAGTCGTTCGATAATTTTATTGCCGACGTAGGTATGAAGCCTAGCCCTGATCTTACGCTTGATCGCACAGATAATAATGGCAACTACGAGCCTGGTAACTGCAGGTGGGTGGATCGTACTACTCAGAACAACAACCGCCGTCAATATGATTGAACAAAACTGCCGATCTCACGTTGTTCAATGCTATGCTGAGGAAGTAAAACATAACGGAGAAATAATATGAACATAGGTATTCAAACCCTAACCGCAACAGACATTCACGATGTCACAACCGCTAAAGGTCACGTGCTAGGAACTTTCGCACAAACTAAAGATGGTCGTAAGTATCGATATGCAAAGAACGGTGCTGTCGCTCTTGCTGCAGGTGCTACAGTTATTGCACCTACCCAGGCTGCATACACATCAACTGCTAAAGGTGTACAAAAAGTTGCAACCACTCAGTTCCTAACAAACGGTACTGTCACTGGTGTAAACGCACCGAAGTACGAAGACGGCCTATTGACTGTCGGTGGTGCTAAGTACCTTGCACAAGGTGTTGCACTTGATGGTACGATTGCACTTGAAGATCGCCTCGATGTCGCTGTTCCAAACACGACTGCTACGAGCCTCGCTGTAAACCAGTTCGCTGGCGTTACTGCAAGCGGCACAAGCCCGATCGCAACTGCAGAAGTCGCTGTGCCTGCTAGTGCATACTTCTGGGCATACGTCTCAGCCTAGTGTATAATCAGAAGCACGGCTGGTTTACGAAACTTTAACCCTTTCTTTCCAGCCAGAAAATAGTCCTAGCCCACTGGGGCTATTTTCATTTGTAAGCATTATTGCTATACTGATGCCACAATAGTAAGCAAAAGAAAGGGTATCATTTTACTATGCTAAAAGCACTACCAGGGTTCGCTCTCATCGAGCTACCAACAAAATACGAGAGTGGACTCACCACTGAAAAAGAGAAGTACGCCTCACGATCAGAGGGTGTTCTCATAGAGTTTATCCACGTTAATGAAGTGCCTACCGCAAGCATCGATGGACTTGAAGAATTGATCGGCAACTACCGATACTCTATCAACAAGACAGTGTACTTCGCTCCATACGAGGATGGCGAGTCAATCAAACACGAAAACAAAGAGTACGTGTTCGTACCAATAAAGTCACTAAGAGGAGTAAAAGATGCCGAAGCGTAACCTAGTCAGGACAATAGTAAGCGGCGACGAGCTGCAGCAAAAGATCAGGTCTGGTATCGATCAGATCTATGAAGTCGCACTAGCCTCATACGGCGTGAGCTCAGGCAACGTGCTGATCGAGCACCGCTACGGTGAACCACTCGTGTCACACGACGGTATCACAAACATCGGTAAGCTCGTGCTGGCCGATCCTATCGAGAACTCTGCAGTGTCGATCGTACGCCAGGCATCTGAGAAAACGAACCGAGATGCTGGTGACTCCACTACTCTCACTGTCGTGCTCACGAAGCTGGCCTACGATTACTGGTCACAATTTTCAGCACCGCCTCGTATCGTCCAGGCACGTATGCTGAACTTCGCAGAGTCAGTACGTAAAGACATCAACGAGAAAAGTATTGCCGTCAATGAAGTCACGCTGAACGGTGTGGCTCGTATCTCTGCAGGTGATCGAGCACTGGGTGATCTTGTGCACGATGCAGTTGCCAAGGTCGGCGGCCTGGGTGGTGTCACGGTGATCGAAGTGGCCGAGCCATCTATATCATCTGAAGAGATCGCAGGTTTTACATTTAAGAAAGGCCTCAAGGCGATCGCCCTGGCTAATGATATGCAGGCCATCAAGTCTCGATATGACGAACCAGCTATCGTGATAATGAGCAAGCTGCTATCCAAGAACGACGAGATCATACCAGTCCTGGATAAAGTTATGCGTGCTGGCCACTCGAAGATCGTACTGATCGCCGACGTATCAGGCCAGGCACTCGAGACAATCATCTCGAACAAGATCAGTGGTGCCATCGATATAGCGATCGTCGAGCCTCCTATGGTTGATCGTGACATTTTCCTGAATGACATTGCAGCGTACTCATCCACGAAGCAGTACTCAGGATCTGCAGACGACTTCGATGTTGAACAGTTTGTCGGTACGGCCGAGTCGGTGTACGTCACATTATCTGAAACTACGATCAATGGCGTGAAAGATACTGAAGCATTCGAGGCATACATCAAAGACGTTACTGATAAGAAGCGACTCGATCAGCTGAACGGCAAGACTGTGAAGATCTCTGTGGGGGCACCTACGCAGGCTGAACGACAGGAACTGAAGCTACGTGTAGAAGATGCCGTTTGTGCCGCACAGACTGCCCAGGAGCACGGTGTGCTGCCAGGCGGTGGTGTATTCTTACGTGACTATCGGCCAGACGAAGAGATCGCCTACCTAGGCACGCCGTACGAGCTGCTAACTGCAGGCGTTCCAGGCATCGATACGAAAGGCCTGAAGAAAGGTGTCGGCATCGATATATTCAACGGCACCATCATCGATGATATGGTCGCTGCAGGCATCGTAGACAGTGCCAAGGCCATCGAAGAAGCCGTGATCAACTCACACTCAGCTGCAGCACAACTCATCTCACTACGCCTGGCTCTGCCATACGTAGAGGATATGGAATAGCATATGATCGAAGCACTACTCATACTACTGATATTCAACGTACTAGGGATGGGGATCAGCCTGGCCTACAATATCCAAAAAGCGGCCGAGAAGATCGCCAACTCAAACGGTGCCGTATTTGATCGCCTGGACGAGATCCAGGGTGAGGTGAAGAAAAAAGGAACCGTGACACCACCATTTGAAGCAGCGAACAAAACGCACACGCCAGGAGCATCGGGAAGCCATATAATTATAAGAAAAAGTCCTGATCAGATCCGCAACGAAAACTTTGAAGCCATCAAGAATGGCGGCAAGTACGGCCAGGCTGAATAATGGGCGTGATACGTGATGGCAAGTTTTACGCCGACGAGAGTATGGTGCCGCAGCAACGCAGCACGACACTCGACGGCATCGCCCAGGGTGGCCGCATCGATCGTGAGTATGAGAACCACGCACACGATCTGATCCAGCCACATAACCCAGACGGCACGCCGAACGAGTCCTTTATTGATTACTACCCAGAAGATGCAAAAAACCACGGGATGATCCCAGAAAGTGAGCAGGAATGATTGCCAAGAAAAAACGCCCAGAGGGTATACCAGAGGACTTTGAAGAGATCCGCATTAAAAACTTCCAGGGTGATACGATCGTTGAAGTACTGTCACTATCGACTGGCCTCGATATGGCGATCAATGGAATAAACCCAGGAGAGATCACTAAAAAAGCCAAGGCTGCACTGTCTGATCTGATCGCACAATCTTATGGGCTGATGGCATACCGCCGTGCTCTGGCGATCCTGCAGGATAAGGGCATAGCAAAAAGCGAAGCCGTGGTGTCCGACTTCGCTTATCGTTTTGATCTACCAGATGAAGCTCACGATGATCTTGTAATTTACTACAAGTTCCAGTCGTAGCTAATACCATCAGTAGGAGTATATCGGGGCATTATCCATAATGGTGCCCCTTTTCTCATTCGTTTACTCATAGATTTTCTCTGTACTTTCCGTTAGTGTACATCGTCCAGGCGTTGAAGCCGTCGCTATCCCACTTCGCACGTTCCTGGAATACTCGATATGCAATTCTAATGTTGGTGGCCAGATCGTTCACATCATCGCCAGCGGCGTAGTGCAGGCAGCCGACCTGGATCACTCCATAGCTACCAACACATATCACTGATCCATCAGCTCGCCTGTGTGTCTCTGATGATGTTAAGTTGTGGTTCAGGGGGCTGCAGCTTTGGTTCTCTGCACGTGCAACCGCCATTGCTATGGTATGATCCCAGCCAGGGTATTTCTGGATCTCGCTAAATACGAGATCACATCCTGATAAAACAGGAGCGGCAACCTTTGCAGGTGCCGCCGCTGGTGCTGATGCTATTTCTTCGCTGACTGGGGTTCGGCTTTTAACTGTTCAGACATCTCTATCCGAACTACGTTATCAGCACGGCTCGTAAAGGTATTCGATACTGTACCGTACCATCCGAGGCCAAGACCGATGAACAGTGAGATGAACGCTACTGCGATCACCGCTTTGTTGCGGTCACTTTTACGAGTGTACAAACTATCGATTGCTCGACGAGTCTCTTCATCCGCTTTGTAGATTACATTGATATTGTTGTTTGGCTTTCGCTTAAACATTTTAACCCTTTCTTTTACTGTTGTGAGAAGTTTCATAACTTACCCTACTCAGCAGTATAGCACAACGCTTGTGCATTGTCAATACGCTTGAGCATCCTTTCGTTTCTTGCCCCTGTTCGGGCTTTCGCTTTCATATAGTGCAAACTTGATCAGCCAGTTCCTGGCCGTATTGTGTGACACATCAAGATCTTCAGCGACCGCACGAAGTGGTTGCCTCACGCCATCCCTCCAATATGCTGCGATAAGTCGGTTGCGACTCATCGGGATCTTTCGATATGCCATAACCCCAGTATAGCAAAAACCCCACTTTTCAGTGGGGTTGATATTGCTTGCTCAGATTGAGACTTAGGCGATCGCTGTGATACCAGTGATCTTACCTTGGCGGCGTGGGCTGCGGCAGATAAGGTTTCCTAGTACGATCAAGGCACCGATTTCACCGAACTGGTTTACTGGGCTCATAAAGTCACGTAGCTGTAGGAAGCTAGGCATCTCGATGTCCTTGTATACACCCTCAGTGACTTCGTTACGAGAACCTACGCTCTTGAGATCAGGCGAAGTCAATCGGCGGAACTCGAGGTAGTTTTCGTTGAGCCAGAAGAATGTACCAGCAGGGGCTTTGTCGTCGGCGACAACAGGTTTACCACGGTAGCTGATAGCATCGACACCGAGTGCACCCTTGAGTGCAGTTGCAGGAACTGATGTACCTACAGGAGTCTTGCCGCTGACACGATTGTAACCAGTGACAGTCGTTGCTGAGTACTGTGCTTGAAGTTTACCGTTAAGGATCTTCTCGAACATACTCCACACTGCTTTAGTTGTGAGTGCTAGTGTCGGTGCTTCTTGGCCTGAACCAGCTGCACTTACGTTGTCAAACTCTGCACTAACTAGATCGAGTGTCAAGTTACCACCAGCTGCTGCTGTTACGTCTGCATTTACTGCAGGTAGATCAGCACGGTTAATACCACCGTATGCAGATGTCGCTGTACCGTTATCAACGATAAGTCCAAGACCCTCGATGTCTTTACCGATACCGTAGCCGTAAAGGAGGTCGCCGAGAGAGTCAGCTAGGCTGTTCTTCGCTTCGTCCATACGAGTTGCTACAAGGCTGAGTACTTGCTTTTCACTGTTACCGTTTACTGCTTTTTCGATGCCTGGAACTACAACGCTTTGCTCGTATGCTTTAACGTACCACGTTAGGCTCCGAGTGTTGTTAGTTGCTGAAGTGTCAAAAGTATCAAGACCGTCGAATGAACCACCAGTCGTCGAATTGGCGATAGTGATTGGCTGGCTAACAGTTACACCTTTCCAGTTCTTCGGTTGGGAAGTTACACGTGCGGTAAAGATATTTGAGTTGTTCACGAAGTCTACAATCGACGGCAAAATGTCGTTGTACGTGATCTCTTTTACTCTATCGGTAAAAACCATATTGTGCTCCCTATACTTTAATGTCTTACATATGTATCATAGCAGACTATTTTTCAAAAACCCTGGGCGTTTTTTTACTTTCTTTTTGCGAGCTGTGCGTAAAGATCCTGCAGCATAGGAGTACCGCCGCCACCAGTGTTACGGATCTTGATATTATCACGGCCAGACAACTTGCGAAGATCTTGAGTTTTGAACGCTTCGTCGATATTGCCCATACTCTGCATAGCTTTTTGCTTCATTACGCCAGGGCTCATCGTGTGGCCGAGGCCGTTATATATTGATGAGCTTGCTTTCTTCAGTAAGTTCGATAGTATACCGCCACCCATTATTGTTCTCCCATCGCCGCCTGCAGCGTTAATCTATTTGCCAAGCCCTCACCATACCCTGGTGATTGTTGCATCGGTTGTTTATTCAATGGTACCACGGATGGTGCTCGAGACGGTTGTGCTACTGGTGCCGACGGCTGCGATAAGTTGCGTACAGGTATCTGATGATTGCTAGGGATATACTTGATCACCGACTCTGGAACCGAGTAGCTGATGTCGTTGCGGTTGATCTTGAAGTTCTGCATACCAGTTTGCTGCGGTGCTTTTACATCGATCTGAGTCACCTTGCTTTTCGGGATCTGCACGTTCTTCATATACCACTGCAGGTCACGCTTCGATGGCTGGAATGGCTCAGGATCTGGTGCGTACATCGCTTTCTCAGCCTCGAGATCTTTCTGCACTTGAGTGAGGAACTCAGGATCGTTTCGCCGCTCTGAGAGTAGCTGCTTGTTCGCCCTGGCCTTTGATCGTGATCCGAGTTCACCCTGGACAGACTCCACGAACTGATCAATGTCGTCATATCCAGCCATCGAAGCAAGCTGATCGATGTCCTGGCGGCCAGTGGATCGCTTGTACTTCGTAGGGATGTCTTCAGTGTGGCCAAAATAACGCTTCAGATCTTCTACGTGCATCCTAGGTATCTGGCTGGATCCACCCTCGCCGAGCATATTGCCAGTCATATCAGTGTGAAAAAGATCTGGGCTTTCGTTGTACAGTCTATGGTTTACGGCCGTCTTTAGTTCTTTTCCTGCACTCTTATAATTCAACAAGCCACCGAGTACCGATGGCTCGTCTAGTTGTTTTGCAAGTATCTTACCGAGAGTGCCGCCGTTCACGACACTACTCCATCGACTGCAGGCCGCTCATAATCGTCTGCAGCTTAATTTGTGCCTGTTTAGGGTTGTCGCTGAACGTAGGTAGCATCTTGCGGTAGTTTTCAATGTCCTGGTTCGATAGTACACCGACTTCACCGTTCGCTCGAGCCACGGCAACGGATGCCGCCTGCAGCATATCTTCATATGCAGCCTGGTTCGGGTTCGATGCACCGAATGTTGCTTTGTTCAGTAGGCCACCGAGCATACCGATCGGGCCTTGAGCACCGCCACCTTGATCGTAAACACTCATCAGGTTCTGCATAGCAGTCAGTGCGTTTTGAGCTTTCTTCGATCCGTCTGATCCCTCAGTTTTGGCGTTGCGTGTCTCGTTGTTGTTGAGGATGTCTACCATACTGCCGATTGCATCAGCGGCTTCAGTGTCTCCACCCATCAGTGCGGCAACGTAAGCATCTTCGAGTTGCGTTCGAGAGTATCCACCGACTGTTGGCTCCTGCTCTTGCTGAGCACCGCCGTTCATCATCATACTCATAGGATCGTTTTGATCTTGGCCGCTAGCTAGTGCCGACATACTCATACTAGGATCAGTGCCGCCGTCGTTTGTGAGCATATTGAGTAAGCCATACCCACCGAGTGCACCAGCACCGTATTTCGCTAAGTCTGATCCGCCACCTGGTGCTCCGCCTTTTCCTGCCATCTGCATCGCACGGCCGCCAGCTTGAAGTGCTTTACCAGTACCAGATGCGATCGGCTTACCGACGACTTCATTTGCAACTTGCATCAGTGGGTTTGCGAATAGGCCGTTTGCCTGGCCGCCGACACCGCCAGCTAGTGGTGCCATCTTGCCTTGCTCAGCAACTTTACCGAGAGTCACTGCAGGACTTTGCATCGATCGAATGCCGAGGTAGTCAGTACCCTTGCGGATCGAGTCGATAATATCTTTATTCAACTGAGGTGAGAGGTTTGCACCCTCGAGTGCAGCGGTGAGTTCCTGGATGTTATCAGGGTTCTGGTAGATCTCTTGAGCTGTTTCGTTGATCGTTTTCTTCAGATCGCCAGCGTAGTTTCGTAGGATCCTCTGAGCATCATCTGATCCTTTACCAGTAACTTCGTAGGCCATCTTCTCGATGTCCTGGACAGTTTTGTGCATATCGAAGATGTCTGCTTCGCCCATCACTGCAGCACGGCTCTCTCCACGTTCAGCAAGTCGAGTACCGATGTTGCCAGTAGTGACATCGTATGAGTCGCTGATCACTCGCTTCAGGTTCTTCTTAACGTGCGGCTCGAGTGTGATCGCTTTATCGACGGCCTTGAGTGCACTTTCACGTGCAGAGTCTGGCATCAATACGCTGCGTTTTGCATTCTTCAGTGCGTTGTTATTGAAGTTCGATAGTACGCCCTCGCCACCTGTAAGGATGTTCGATACGTCTTCGTACTGGTTCGGGCTGAAGCCGTATTTGTCTGCCCATTTAATAGCATCAGGTGATCGCTCGAGTAGCTTGCGATCTCGTACGGTTCCGATGATCTGGTTGTTTTTCAGTTTCGTACCAGCCTCTTCGATATTTTTACCGACGTTACTTACTTTCGCTGCGGCACCTTTATTACTTCGTAGTGCCATATCGGTTGCACCCTCTACGGCAAAATTATCAGCGATGTTAGGATTGACTGATCGTGGTGTACTCACTCCGCTCTTCAGCTGAGATAGTACGCCGCCAGACTTCGATGATACGTTGCTCGTCGGTGCAGACACAAGTGAGCTGAGGATTGACTGAGATGTATCGTCACCGTAGCTGCTCGAGAGTTTACGTGTGATGTCGTCGCCGTAGTTCGATACTACACGACTAAGAATATCGTCACCGCCTTGCGATGCGATCTTTGATCCAGATTTTCCGAGTAGTTTACTGAGGACTCCACCAAACATTACATTGCTCCCTGACTTATAAGATAATTATACAACTGTTCTTCCGACATCGTGCCTATACTTTGATCCATAGCTGGCTCCTGGCCACCCTGGCTCATAAGTGAGCCGACACCGTATGCGGCACCACCACCTGCAGCGACCTTGCCGAGCGTGCTTTTTGGAACGAACGATCGTAGTGCTGAAGAGTATAGTGCCTTGTTCGGGATCGTACCCATCGTCTGATTGATAGCGTTTTGATCCATACCACGGCTGGCCATACCTTTTGAGAGTACTTTGGATCCACGGCCTTTGAGCATCTTGCCTGCTATTGGAATACCACCACCGAATGCGGCACCCATACCAGCCTGGCCGAGAACGTCCTGCAGCTGAGTTTCAGATCCACCCTCTCGTAACGCCTCGAGGCCACCGAAGCCTGCACCAGTCGCTGCGAGTCCAGGAACGCTAGTCAATGCCTTGCCGACCTTGCCAGCCTTGCCTACCATACCGACACCAGGTAAGAACGTGAGTGCACTTTCACCGACGGCACCGAGATCGCTTGCGAGATCACGACCCTCGTAGTTGCCAGTTATTGCATCCATACCAGCATCGAATGTCTGAGCGAATGGGTTGAGGATCGCACCGAGTACGCCGTTGCCGAAAAAGTTGTTTTTACCAGCTTTCTCTTCCTGGTTGAACATATCATTTGTCTGAGAGTATTGATCGTCCAGGCCTCGAGCGTTCGAGTCGAGTTGGCCGTACTGTTGAGATAGACTTGCTTTCGTCGATGCATCCAGGCTTTCCCAGTCTGCATTAGCGATCTTGTCGTTGTAGAAGTTTGTCGCTTCATTTTTGGCATTATCGAATTGACCATACAATTTGTTTGTATCGTCATAATTTGTCTGTCGTTTAGATCCGAGTAGCCAGTCAAACATCTTATCGCCCCCAGAGGCTTCCGCCGCCAAACATAGCAAGTGGGCCGAAGTCTTTTACGTTGTTCCATCCATCATTCATCAGGCCGCCGATGTCGTCAGTCCAGCTTCGTTTATTGTTCTGTGTTGGTGCAGTAGCAGATTGATAAGTCGGTGTGGTTGGTTTTTGGAACTGCATACCTGCAATACGTTCGTTGCTTGCACCGAGATATTTCTGAAGATCCATCTGAGTAGCACGATCAGCTGCAGCACGTGCGTTGGCTTGCTGCTCTTTCCATCGTTCAAGTTCGAGCTGTTTGTTTTGCATAAGGTTTTGATCTCGAGCACCGAACTGATCAGCGAGTAGTCCACGATCAGACTGGTTCTGGCCGTAGGCTGTGTTTCGTTGGTTGAGTAGTGTAGACCAAGCAGATTGCAGTGCGTTGAGGCCGTCTTCCTGGCTCTGGTAGTTGCCACCAGATACGTTGAAAACTTCCTGCAATGCACGGTTCGATAGATCGTTATAGTCGGTTGCGGCATTTTGGTAGTTTGTGCCGAGGTAGTTGGCAGTGTTGCTCATCTGAGACTGCTGATCACCCATAGCACGAGATCGTTGTGCTTCTGTGAGGCCAGTGCCGCCGTACTGTTGGCGGATCGACTCAGGTAGCTTGTTCATAGTCGTATTCATCTGATCGACGGCATCACGAGCACCCTGGTAAGTTCCACGTGCGGCGTTGATCTCGTCGGTGTTCATATACTCATTGCGAGCATCGGCATAAATATCGCCATAGTTTTGGCGACCATCGAATGCTGAGTTGTATTTTTTTCCAGCTGATCCAGCTTCTTTTTCGTACTGATTGTACGACTGTTTGCTGGCGTTGGCTGAGCCTTGTGCATCAGATATTCTTTTACCGAAGTCCATACGTCTATTCTCCTTGATTTTATGATAGCACTAAAAGCTAGAATTACCCTTGCCGTTTATGTGCGATATAGTCCAGCATCCATACGCTTCAGGTACTCAGTGGTTGATAATTTTCCAGATTGGAACGCTGCAGTATCGGTGCGGAAGCGGTTATCTGCATCAGCTTTTTTCTTTGCCGAAGACTCTGCATACGCCTGTCCAGCTCTCCGAGCGTTGGCCGCCGATTGTGTTTGGCCTGCCTTAAAGTTATTCATCCAGGTTTCAAACTCACGCTCTTGGTTGATCTGTCTTTGCTGGAATTGATAATTATCGTATTCAAGCTCAGTCTTCTGCAGCTGGCTAGTGCTCGTATAGTACATTTTTTGCCACTCATCCTGGTTGCTGATGCTCGTCTGCCAGTCGGTAAACTTGCGACGTACGCCATCCCAGTAGCTGTCGTAGTTTTTGTTTGCTACATCGAGTGCACCATCGAATGCCTTATCGACCGTCTCGTTGTAATTGGTGAACTTCATCTCATAATCAGCATTGTACTGAGTAAATTGTTTACTCAGATCACCAAGTTGCTGCGACTTCGCCATATCACGCTGAGCCTGTGTGAGCCCCGTACCACCGAATTGCTGCGTGATCGACTCAGGCAATTTATCGATCTGAGTCTTCAGACCATCGGTTGTCTCTTTCGATTGTTTCCAGCTATTGTTGAGATCGGCGATCTCCTGAGTGTTCGTGAGGCTTTGCTTTTGTTGCTCGAGCACTGTCTGATATTTTGGTGCGGTAGAAAATGACGTATCGTAAGCAGACTGAGCCTTGCCAGTTTCTTTTTTCGCCTTATCATAGGATGCTTTGGTTTGATCCCTGTAAGTCGTTGCTTCGTTGATGCGTTGCTTAAAGTCCATAATACTATTCTATTACATACGGCGTATTTAGCACCGTAACTCTTATGGTTACGCCTTGATACCAGATCCAGTCTCGCCATCGAGCACGGTAGGTAGTGCTGCCGATGATGAATGCACGCTGGATCCAGTTGTACGGCACCGAGGTTTTTACGGTGAGTATACCAGCGGCATCGATCTTCACTGTCACTTTTGGCTGCGTGAAATAGTAGGCATCAAGCGTGCCGCCGTTAAAGTCTGCGAGCGTGTCATATTTTGCGATCGAAGTACCAGTGCCGAGGCTCACGATCCCCTGGATGTCGCCTGTTGATCCATCAGCCAGATATAGCGTACTCCACGGTGAAGCGGCTAGTGCTGTCTTTGATTTTGGGTTGAGTAGTGAGTTTATATTGTCGCCAGTACCACTGTTGAATAGTTGCTCTCGAGCACGGCCGTAAAACACTGAATTATCAATCTCGCTGTTCTGAACGATCACCGACTTGACTGTTGATCCTCCGAGGCCAGTATCGATAGTGTACGCCGTTCGCTCAGTCACTCCGCTGCCCTGGTAGAAGTTGCCGTCATACGTATAAGCAGGGAATGGTGGACTTGGCTCTGCATTGAAGCCTGTCAGTGTGAACTCGTATGTTTTGAATTGAGATGCTGGTGACGATATATCAGCTCCGAACAGAGGATATTTGCTGTTCATATATGCAGTATTTTCATCACCCTCAGCAAGCACTTTGAGGCCATAGTCTACGCCCTGCAGCGTTGTCGAGTTTTCTTCGGCCAGATCATCATCTTCGTCGTCATACCACACCACGCCAGTACCGCCAGATTGCACCTTGTACGAGCCACTCACGAGATCCCAATAGCAGTTACTTGGTGCAGGAGTCACTGAATACTCAGTGCTGCCAGTTGGTACTGGTACACCGTTGAAAACTACGTCGCCACTGGCATTGTATATTATGAAGTCGCTCACATCAGCAAACATCTTCCTGGTGTCGGCCGAGGCACCGTTGCTGATTGATCCCACCAGGATAGGGTAAGGCGTGGCCACGTTGTCTGTCGGCGATGTCCACTCGACTCCGTTCACTTTCGTGGTTTTACCGAACTCGATAGAGAATATCATCTTTTCGCCACCAGGTAGTGTCGAGAAGTCGATCGGCAAAGTCGCTGCGGATCCGCTGCCGCCATAGTCTGGTTGCATCTTCGCCTCGTAGTGATCCACGACAAAGGTGTTCGTATAGAACATATTGAACGATGCAGTTGATGCAGATCCTGAAGATCGAGCACCGAAAAGTGGCATCGTTGAAAATTGGTTGCTCATCCTTATATTTGTGACTACTTTGAAGCCATCACCTGGGTTGATGCCTGTACTGATATATTGTCCTGCAAAACGTAACCACTTCATAATTTACCTACATATTAAAACTTGCATTAGTTTTATCTGATGATAGCATCGGCAAACGCACTAGCACAAGCGAGCACTTCGGTGCAAAATACTGGCCATCGAGCGTGTAATAATTGATCCCTGCAGCTGGAACCGCTGGCCTATAGCCAGATACCGCCTGGATCGATACGCCGCCCATTATCCATCGTCCGTTCGTTTGCTTGATATAGCTGAATGGCGATAGCTTCTCTGGATCGATGCCTGCAGGTAGGTAGATATTGCGGTTCTTATCCTCGATCGTCGCCACTTTTACGGCCACGACGAGCATCGATTGCACGTTTGCGTTGAGGCCGAGATCGGCTGGATCCATACTATTTACGTCGTCGGTGAGTAGGTGCTTGATGCCGTAGTCATACTTTTGCCCCCACTCAGTATCGATGCCATCATCCACATACGGATATTCTACGTCAGTATCGATGTCGATATTGAATACTACAAACGTACCTGTCGGTGCATCGCTGCTGATAAAAGCGTTGTACTCTGTCTCAGTGATAAATGTCTTCTCGTAGTAAATATACTTGAGGTTCCAGCTGATATTTTTGTCTACAGATGTCCAGCCAGATGCCGTGAGCGGTGCGATCATAGGTGGATGGCCGAGGCCGTGCAGCCGTCGCATACTATGCTTCCAGCGTGTCAGTGTATTGCCGTTGAAGTCGCTCCAAAACGTGTACGATCCAGTCGATACAACTTCCCAGTCAGTGTCGTCGGTGATAAACTCCACGATCTGCAGCACTGGGAATGCCGAGTTATATAGCAGCTGGTTGTCTGCAGCAAAAAGTAGATCATAGCCTTTTCTGGCTATCTTGAGGCCGTAGTCGCCACGATCTCGCAGCGTACGTTCCATATACCGTGACGGATCCATTAGAATGCTCCAGGACTATAGCCGAGCATCACCACAAGACGGCCAGACGGATCCTCTACTTTGTAAAGCCCACGGATTTGTTGATCACCACGTGTCATACCAGTACGCACGTTTCGTGGTGCTGTCTGGTTCTGTTCAGCGATGTTGTCGATGTTCATATCATCAATCGTAGCGAAGCCCTTTGTCATTTTCGAGGTATTGAGCTGCTCGTAGCTTGTTTGAATATCAGCTGTGTTTGGGTTGTAAATTGACTCAGCCATTATCGATGCAATTTACCTTCCTCGCTCAGCTCTCGAGCGTTAAGTGCAACGCTGGTGACACGTGGCGGCACGAATGTTGAGCCGTCATTTGTTCCATCGAAGCCGAACTGGATCTCGTGAAAACGCTTATTTATCTCGAAGTATACCTCTGTTTCTGTTGCAATAAGCTCACGAGTATCGATTGTCCAGGGTTGATTGTCGATCCTGTATTTTAGCTTGATCGTTGATCCAGTTGGTAGTGGATCTGTCGAGATTGCAATACGATTGGCCATCTTCTCTTTCCAGGGCATACCGCCGTCGTACGCCAGGCTTTCGTACTTGAACTTCTTTGCAGGCTTCGAGCTGTTGTTCACGATCGCTATATTGAACTCATCAGTGTCGGCCACTACGTCGTGGATCTTGTAAGAGAAGTACAATGTGTCGCCGAAGTTCCACACGCCGCCGATCTCATACGTGTAGTCTGCAGTATTATAGCTGCCTACGGCTTCAGGAATGTCGTACGAGTAGTAGAAGCTGTTTGGATAGTTCTTATCGACTGCACCCCAGCTGTACACGCCGTGCCGCATCGTGATCAGGTTCGTGATACTAGGATATGCCATCAGCAAGATACCACGCCGTACGGTCATTGAGTGGCTGTAAATATCGGTATTGTCCTGGATGCCAGTGTACTCGCTTTGAGAGTCCTGGATCGTACGTACTTTCGTGAGTGCTTTGCCACCAGTGTAGGCATAAAGTGCACCATCGATGATCATATACGTGATGTTCAGGTAGGTATACAAGCTCTTCGGCTCACCCATTGGCGTATCGATCTTGAAGTTGATTGCATCAGCGAAGCCATCCCAGAAGCCAAGCATACCGCTTTGGAATACTCGAGTACCTGTTTGGCCGACTTTCTCGCAGCCGAGCACGGTGTACTCATCGTTGCTGGTGAGGGTTGTGATCTCCATACCTGTTTCGATGATCACACGGTGCCTGCTGAACTCTGAGGCATCGACTGCCTGCAGGCCACTAGGTAGCCAGTCCACAAGATACTGGCCGTTGCCGATCAGCAGCTTTGATCCTGCCCAGTTGAGGATCGGGTGGTTCTTTTTTAGCGTGTTGAGCAACAGTGCCGAGAAGAAGTAGAAGTGCAGGCCGTAAAGTTTACTGGCCTCGTACGTGTCTACCGTGAAGCCTGTTGTCGTTGCAGTAAGGTGAATGTGATACACCGTGCCGAAGTTCTTGTACTCGCCGAGCTCTGTCTGGGCAAAAGTGAACCGAGTCGTTGCTGCCGTACTGATCGCTGCAGCCGCAAGCGTTGAGGTTGCAATGACTTTGTTCTGCTCGTCGTGAACGGTGATCGTGACTGATCCTGCACCTTTCGCCCTGAAGCGTAAGTCGATCGCTATCATAGGCGATTGATCTGGTAGGAATATACATTTGTTCGTGTCCGTTTCTGATATAGCAGCGGTAGGGATCGTGTAGGTACCTGAGCTGCCATTCTTAAATGTCCATCTACTCGTGCCGCCACCGATCCACTTGTCGTCTCGATCTCTCACGAGGATCTGAGCCATTGTAGGGTACGTACTATAAGCACCTGTGATCGTAGTTACTGCAGGAGATCCAGCTTTTACAACTGGCGTGTATTGATAGATACGATCAGTACCTGTGACATAAAGGCTGTCTGTGAGCGGCCAGTACGCAAGATCTCCGAACGTGCCTGCAGTCCAGTCGGGTAAGTCGGCCACTTTCGTGATGTCATTTGTTGCATCGATCTTATAAAGGCCGCCATTGGTAGCAACGCCCCATCGGATGCCGTCTGGGGTTTGAGTCATTGAATTGATCAGGCCTGCAAGATCTACGTCGCTGAGCTTCTGAGTGCCTGGAAGCACTGTCATAACGCTAGGGCTCTTACGTGAGTCCATACACTCAGCATCGGCGAAGCTGTTTTTGATACCGATCTTTTTATCAGTACCCATACCACCGTAGAATGAAGTCTGGCTAATTATTACATCACCACTGTTACCGACTGCCATAATAAGCCTCCTATTGGATAATCAAGCCAGCGAATGGATCAGAAGATGCACCCTGGCTTCGGTTAGGGTTGATAACGCCGCCAGTGGTTTTCGTGCCGTAAACTTGCTTGTATTCAGTAAATGCAGCATCGAATAACTGCTTGTACATACTGGCACTCTCGAGATCTTTACGAAGCAGGAAGAACTGGTGGCAAGCGTAGTAAACTGGTGCATCGTGATACTCTTCAGGGAATGGTGGACACTGGCCGATCCGAACGTCAATGTCGGTAGCTGTAGCTCCCTGGTACACGTTGTCGATCCAGATGTGAGTCGTATCGATGAACTTTGATACCTTGTACCAGTTGCCATCGAGTCCGTCTTCAGAGGTGAACCAGCAGTTGTTTGCCACTTTCGGGCTGAACGTCGTAGCGTTTGCCGTGACGATGATGCTATTCTCGACCACATCAGCTTTGAGTTTGAAGTCTTCGATCATCATATCCACCATACGTGGCTCGAAGCTCACGACGATGCCATCAGTAACGTCTGCAGATGGCGTAGGATAGATACCGATCTCGTCGGCACCCTTTACGAAGAAATACATAGCGTTGCCAGCGAGCATACCTGGTGCAGATGATAGCCTGTTCCACTGCTCTTCACTTTCGATCTGGGCAATAGGAACATACTGATCGTTTTTCTTCACTTTTACAGTAGAGACTCGAAGCATATCGCTAGGGAATTGATAATAGACCTGGCCTTGCTTTAGGTTCGTCTTCTTTTCGCTACGAGTCCAGTATCGACGAGCTGCATTCTGAAAACGCTTGACACCAGTGTTGATGTCTCGAGAGACTTTGGCCATTTCTGGCGAGTCACTATACAAGCCGCAGTTGTCGGCCGCTTGTTTTTTCATCTGTGTCCACGTTAGCATAATCGAGCTCCTTTTCTATCCTGATTATAGCAGTTAATCATAAAATTGCCGTCGCCATTCAGTCGGTTGTGTGTTATTGCTATCTGACCACTGTTGATCTAAGGGATCATCAGTATCTTGCCAGGTATTTTCAGCTCGATCGTCGGCGGCATCCCACTCCTGTTGCAGCTGATCGTCTTCAGTCCAGGTTGCAGGCATCTCTTCATCGCTATCGCTCCACTCTTGCGGCCGCTTGTCTGGCGATGGGTTCGATATAACGGCGTTACCGATCTGTACGCTCGTCTCGGTTCGGCGAATGACGGCATTACCGATCTGAGTTAAACGCTCCACCTTGATGATGACTGCGTTACCTACCTGGCTGACTGTACGATCTTTTGAGATGATCGCATTACCGATCTGAGTGGTGGTATTTTGCCTGCTAATGACGGCATTACCTATTTGGCTCAGTTCGATGATCCGTGCAATGACGGCATTACCTATCTGCGGCAGCTGAATGTCTTTCTGGATGTTTGCATTACCAGTTTGAGTGATCGTATTCGTGAAGATCGGCGACTCGATGACGGCATTACCGATCTGTGCAGTCTGGCGGATCTTCTCGATTATCGAGTTACCAGTTTGAGTCTTCTGCTCGACACGTGTGACGGTGGCGTTACCGAGCTGTGTGATCGTGACGGTTACTTGAGCGGTATGTTGAATAGACCCTGGTGCCAGGGCTCCGTAGGCTGATGCACCCCATCCACCACCAAGCAAGCCAGCCATAAGCTAGTCTCTCGTTCCTATGGTTCCGTTTGAGCCGTCTCCGTACATATTATTATCCTTTATATTAAATTAAGCTAGTCCAACCGCTATCCAATGACAGTCATCGATTGCCCTTGAACCGCTGTCAGTTACCGCAGAGACAACAAAGCCTGTTGCAGATAATGAGTCTGACCGCATTCTCATAAAAGACGACCCATTCACAAGTGCTGAGCCAAACGCTATCACTGGTGGCTGGCTAAATGCTACTGGGAATGTTACAGTTACATCAGAACCAGATACTGTGCGTATTACACCTACCTGCACTATAGTTTCAACATCACCAGTTGCGTAGTTTGAGGTACCATTAGTTGCCCAGTTACTAGAGCTACCGCCCTGCCTATTAGATACCCTGCCACCCTTTAATTGTTTTGAATTTATTTTTTGTTGTGCCATATTATTCTCCTATTAAATTCTAGTATAAATTATCGTAACGTAACTACTGTACGCAGACCAGTTGAATGATGAGGATATACTGATATTTATACCAGAAAGGTTTAACTGCACGCCATTTACGGCAGAGTGGTAAAAAGGCAAAACTAAATATGTTCCACCTGCGGAGTTACGAGCCACACCACTCATATCACACAAAGTGTCCATATCAGAAATACCGTGAGAGACTGTTTTTGTGGTAGCGTTTGGCAAGAGTCCAGTATCTATAGTTTTTTGATACACGGTCTTTCCGTCTATCCATTTTATCCCTGTATCTTGCTCTGTTGCGGAATAGTTTAACTGTGCTGTCGCTGAAAACGGTAGCTTGGCACTGCCGTTGAGCACTGGAATGGTATTAGCTGTAGGTGTTGCATTTGCGTGATAGCTATCTACTGTATCTGCATTGCCTGTTGTACCTGACGTAAATTGATAATTTACAGTGATGACATCGCCTGTGAGTGGTGCATCGTCCATTGTGAAGATACCAGATCCTGGCGTAGTCTCTGTGAAGTGAGTTGTTCGCTTCTGATTGATACCGTTGATGAACACCGAGAGGCTGCCGCCGACGTAAGCTACTGATGTTGTAAATGTAGTGTTTGTTCCGTTCACGAGGCCAGTAGGTGTTTCGCCTGTGATAACCGAGTTCGACCCACGAGTGTCCACATAGGCTTTTACGCTTTGCTGAGACGGCATTTTAGTTGTAAGATCAGAAGCCATATTATCCTCATCGATAATCAATGAGTTCTGCTTGTAGTAGTCCATTCGACGGCCAGTAATAAGCCCAGTTGTCGTGCTGCTCGAGAGTGCGAGTGCAGCATCTGCGATCTCTGCATACGTAGTGTTGTCATTCTTTAGTGATCCATAGATCTGCCAGTATGTTCCGTCGTACCACATCTTCAGGATGAGTGCCGTAGCGGTGCTCACGAGAGTTGTGTTTACGTTCACGTTGCCGAGGCGTATGGTCTTCACGCCTGATCCATCGATATTTAGGGTAGGACTTGTAGCGTTACATCCAGTGGCGAAGCTGACGTTGATCGTATCGCCCTTTGCAGGACTATAATCACCCTCGGCTGTTGTTCCGATCTTTGCTACTGTCGTTGCAGCAGTGGCTACGGCGACATCAATACCCTGGACATCCTCGACGTATACGCCGTTGGCTATGATCCATCCAGTCGCTATGCTTTTTGCAGTAGATCCACGCTTCCCACGGACGATTGTAAGCGTGTCTGTGCTCACTGCCGTGACGAGTACGATCTCTGCATAGTCTGGGTTCGATAGCTGATCAGGAGGTGCTGTGGTGGCCAGGAACGGAACTGGTGGCATATAGGCACCCTCGCCAGCTCGTAGGGTCAAAGTAGTACCGCTAGTCGCTGGACTTGGTGCGGTTACTACGATCCCCATTGCTAAGTTCTTGATTGTCATATAGTCACTACCTTTTTCACTATTTTACCACTCTCAGGGTGTTTACCCTCGTACCCATAATTATAAGCATAGGTATATTGCTCATTTGATGCAGTATTGAGCCTCATAGTGCGATAAAAGATCAGTTTTCGGTCAGTGAGCTCCTCGAGCGGCTGATCGAGCATAAAAGTAGTGCCATTGATGAAGAACTGGCCAGTTTTCAGGCTAACTGCGTAGATCTGGCGATCCTGGCCGACAAGTGCGAACGTCTGCAGCGGCGAAGTCTCTTGATAGTCCAGAAGATCACGAAAAGCAGAGGGATTATGCTCTGCTTTGTCATCGTGCTTTGAATAACGATCGTCAGCTGGCTGGCTGATCATATGCTCGTCGTTAAATGTAGCTTCCCATAGATATTTGAACATTGTATTGCTCCTTTCGCATTGTATTGCGTGTTATTTGATCAGTGCTACGTCTCGTTCCACTGAAGCGTGAGCTCGATGTCACCGATTGCACCTGCGGCAGTTGCACCGCTGGTTTTCAGCTGCGTGACGAGGAATTGAGTGTAGCCAGTAGCGGCAAGTGTCGCTGATGGTGATGAAGTCTGAGGTTCTGTGTTGAATAGGACTGTCTGGCCACTGGCGATCGCTATGACTGATGTAATGTCGGTAGATCCAGCCATTGCAGCTGTGGATGGTGTGCTGTAGGTACTAGTGACTTTATCGACTAGAGTGATGCCGACACCAGGAACGCCAGCGGTGTGTGCGAACTTACCAGCAGAGATCTGCGTGAATGTTCCTGTGAAGCGTACTGACTGGAACTTCTCATAGCTGTTCTGGCCAGCGATGATCGTAGCAGATGCACGAGGTGTAGAGATATTATCGACAGACTTCCAGTCTACCTGAGAAGCGACGGCACGAGTAGTACCCTTGAGGGGTGAACCAGTTGCTGTTCCGTTGTCTTCATACCAAGCTGCTGTTGCTGCCATATAATGCTCCTTACTTTATCTTTATCATAGCATAGTCGATCGGCAACTCGCTCATCAATTTGTACGATCCATCAGGGGCGATTGCCAGGCATCGGCCGTCTATTTTATCAGTAGTATCGAAGCCTCCGAAGCCGATATAAAACGCCGTATCGAGTGTCGCACGATCACGCTCCATACGGTACAAGAGGTGAGCTGATCGGATCTTCATCTCAGTCATAAAGCATTTACCATCTGGTGCATCAATGTAGGCATCGCCATCACGATCGAATGATACCGTGTAGTCTTGATCGCCGTTGCTGATCTTGAACCACAGTAAATAATGCTTTTTTGGATATTCAGCGGTGCCGTACAGATAATCTACGAGAGATTGAAAAGCCGACGGCTCAGTGGCCGCCGACTGTTCGATCGTGTGTCCGTCTCTAAAGAGTGCGATCCACCCGAATGGTTTTTGATCACCACCCACCAGCAGTGCCTTATCGTTCGTTGCTCGTGAATGTTTGTTTTAGAGTCACCAGGATCACGTTAATGATCGGTGCGAAGACTCCGAAGAGTTCTGGCTGATCGGTAACGACACTGATGAGGAAGCCGAGTACGGCCGAGATCGCAACGTATGCTGCAGTCTTTAGTATCTTTAGTGCTTGTTCTTTATTGATATTCATAACTTGCTCCATTTATTTATTAAAGTTTTTGAACATATTGGTGAGGAATGTAACGATTGTATTGACGATCTTCTCGAGTGCGGTAAGCCGCTTCTCGATGTCGTCGTCTGGGCTTGAGATCTCTGTGTCGCTGAGGTATATAGTCTCGATGATCTCAGATGGCGTTTCGCCACTGAACTGCACGATCATATACTGCTTGCCGAGGATCTCAGTCGAGTGAGTGATCCGTACCTTGCTATTGATCGGAAGAATGCGTGCGGTGCCGCCGTCGGTGATCTTGAGTACTGGTGTCTCTGATCGAGTCCAGAAGTCCATATCAGTGATGTCATTGATGTTCTTGAGCCACTCAGGTTTTTCTTTTGGTGGTTCAACGACTGGTACGCCGAGCTGATCTGCAGCGATGCCCCACGGTAGGCCGTTAGTCATTGCGTAGCTCGAGAGGTAGTATGTCTTTCCAGCGATCGTAGTCTGCTTCACGATGTCGATCTGAGTACCTTTAGGGATGATCGTATCGTTCACTTTCACGAATGTAGTGAGGTTCAGGACTCGAGTACCAGCTGCAGGCAATACCGATAGCTTAGCACCCTTGTAGTCTTTGATGTTGCGGATCCACTCAGGCTGCGGTGCAGGTGCCACTTCTACTTCTTTCAGGTTGGCGGCCAGGATGCCCCAGTTCAGGTTCTTGCCTGTTGCGTACTTGCTGCGTACATACAAGTTGGCTCCGATCGTCTTCTTTGTAGTGAAGTCGATTGGCGTACCAGCTTTGATCACGCTGCCCTCGTTCTTGTTGCTGTCGAGATTGCGTACGTATAGATCTTTTGCGGCCACCATTTTGCGTGGTCGATCCATCTTCACCCATACTGGCTTAGGTGCCTCAGTCTGGTTGTGCAGGCTATCAGCGATGCGGCGGATGCGTGCCTTGTCGATCGGTGAGCAGGCTGTATTAGAAAACTCTTTGTGAACACGGATGTCGAGCGTACGCTTGTATGCTACCTCCATCGTGTAGTGGAACTCACCCATAGTCTGATAATCGCCATCACTCAGGCGTGGGTTGCACTCGTAGCCGACGTATCGTGCATTGCCTCGAGCACTTCCAGCGTGCCAGGCGGCATCGATAGCGTTCACAATCCAGGCAAGTCTCATTGCTTCACCGACTACGTGAGCCGATGTATTGCCGTTTGATCGGCATAAGAAGTTGATAATGTTGAAGAATAGCGGACGTAGTGCTGGATCTCCCCACCAGTGGTAGATGATACCCTCGATGTAGCGATCCATACCGTAGATCTGTCGCACGAGTGCAGCAGGTGTATAGTTTGGTGAATTATATTGAGTGAGCTCTTGGTAACTAACCTTGGCCATTACGATCTCCTGCTCTTTAGCTTACGATATAATGCACGAACGCCGAGTGCGGCCATCGTACCGAAAAATGCACCGAATGCAGCTGCAGAAGCATACCAGAGTACCCAGACTTGTAGTAGCGTATAGCTTAACTCACTCATTGATAATTTCTTTCTTTATGACTTGCTGTGTGCTATCTACAGTATCTACTTTTTGCTGTAGGCTGTCAATCTGCTTCTGGTAATTAAGATATACACCAAAAAGTACTACGGTGATCACACCTGTACCTATGATCTTGACGATGGCGTTGTCCAGGAATGCGGCCACTTTGCTAGTGACTGTGTGCTCACGAATGTCCATTGCATCCTGTATGTGATCGATCTTGTCTTCAGCGGCCACGAGTCGAGCTTCGTGTGATACGTGAATAAGATCGGTTGCTTTAGTTCGAGCCTCGTACACCGAATACGGCACTACGCTCTGCTCTTTGATAGCTTGCTTTACCTCGTTGAATTGCTGCGTGACGTTTGTTTCAAAAGTATTGAAGCGACCCTGCAGTTCGCCCAGTTGTTTGTATATTTCTGGATCCATTATAGTATTCATATTTTCTAACCCACCAAAGAGTGAAGCGTGCTACCTTTCTCTCTATATGGTAACACGCTTCATCTGTATTGCTTGTGGCTATTTACTGATTTTGTTGATCAAAACCAGGTGTTTGAGTCTGATCACCGAGCGGTGGGATCGCTGGCGGCGTTGTCACCGTTTCAGTGTCATTGCTGAAGCCGAGGTTTTCATCTTCAGTTGGCTTTGGCGGCACAACTGTAGACTCAGCTACTGCAGCACGGTTGTTGCTGCTGTTCACTACTGGTGCAGGTGTCTCACCCTCGAAGCCGAGTGCTTTGGTTCCTGCTGCTCCACCGACACTATCTGGATCGAATGTACCGAGGTACGCTTTACCCAGGAACGCATCCATCTCTTGTGGTGAGGTGAGTACGAAGCTGATTTTTTCGATGTCGATCTGAGCGTATGCTTTCCACATACGTTCAAGTGCGATGTACGCTTCCCATCCAGGGATCGTACGGCTTGCACCTGCTTCGAGCGTGTGAGCCTTTGGTGCTCCGAACTCTACACGACGAGTCGCTGAGTCTGGTTGAGTGATCACTGTTTCTTTTGGATCAGTGTACACCCAGCCGAATGCTTCAGGTAGGATGTTCTTGATTGTAACGAGATCAGTGGCCGTGAATGTCTTTGCCAGACGTTCGAGCATATTCTCTGTGCTATTTTGTACGCCTCGAGCACCTTGTAAAAGGGTGGACTCGAGATCTGCAGTGCGATCTTGTGCCATTATTTTGTCCTGTTCTGCGGATATGTCACCGCTTTTACTGCCCACATCTGAGCTGTTTGTGCTTCTGTTATTGCTACTGAAGATAAGCGTGCTCGCTCATCACGGTTGTCACCACGATCTTCGTTAAGAATATCAATGACTGCAGCAAAATGCTTCTTGATCTCTGCTACCTTTTCATCACCGCTAGGGTTGAATGATAGGCCGACGAGTTCTTCGCCGTATGTTGGTGATCGATCATCCATATTAGTCAAGATCCTGGCTGTAAAAGTCTGCTATATCTGATGCACTGGTTCCTGGTGGGAACTTAGGCCGATCGCCTTTTTTGGCACCAGCTGGCGTACCACGGCCGCCGCCTGAGACATTCTTTGATGCTTTCTTACGCTCAGCATCGCCCTTTGGTGCAGGCTTTGCAACGTACAACTCTGGGTGATCTGCTTTGAACATCTTACCTGCAGATATGATCGATACGTTTTCACCTGTCTTCAGGATCTCCGTACGGTATGCAAGGATCTCGTTCGCACGTAACACGCCTGGATCTTTGTCGAACTCTGGCGTACCAGGCTTCGCAACGATCTTAGGAATGACACCAGTCTCTTGCAGCTTTTCAACGCCGCTGATGATGGACTCATTCTCACGTTGCTGAGTTTGCTGCTGCTGAGTTTGCTGCGAGGTAGTTTGGATCTTACCGTACATCTGATCAGCACGTTTGTTTTGCTCGAGGAATGCATCGTCGGCGATCTTTTCATCACGCTTACTTGCGAACTCGAAGTTTTCAGGGATCTGCTCAGGAGTCTTGACAGTGATCTCACTAACATTGCCCTCAGCATCTTTACCCTTGAGTGTGATGTACGGAAGCTCTTGATAGATGTACTTCTGGACTGGCTTCATACCATCCCATACACGATCAGGCAGCTCGTCTGGACGTTTGAACTCAGGTGCTTTTGGCTGCTCCTGTTTCTCTTCGTCTTTTTTGGCTACCTTGAGGCCACGCTTTTCAAGTTCGGCGATCAGTTCATCGTCAGTGAGCGGCTTCGGTGCTTCATCGCCTTTCGGTTTTGCTGCATCAGGGTTCGGTTCTTCGTCCTCACCTGGGTTTTCTTCCTCATCGCCCTCTGGCTGATCTTCTTCGTCTTCGCCGTCTTCTCCACCGTCGTCGCCTCCGTTAGGTTGATCTTCGTCTTCGTCACCTGCTGGCGGCTGATCGTCGTCTTCAGGTGGCTTGCCTGCGTCATCGGGGTTGGGTTGTTGCCCAGCCTCTTCCGCTGCAATGGCTGCATCCAGTTTGTTTTCTGCATCTGTGATTAGATCCATTTGTGGCTCCTATGCCTATTAAATGTTGATGTACTTAGATTGTAACACGCTTATGTGCAACAAAAAAAGCCCCCTATTGCTACCTGGCACCACACCACGTGGCAGGTAGATAATCTGGGGGCTTAAAAATATAATAACACGGACGGCCAGCATATCTTGCTGTGGATCCGCAGATCCCTTTTGGAATTGAACCAGCTCTACGCCGCCTACCGATTGATACAATCTTTTGGATCAGCGTGTGCGACCATTACACTACGTCCTACATCAATATAATATCACAAGTAAATAGGGGGCAGTTAAAGTCGGCCACCCACGACTAGATGCTGATCACCTCCTAGTTGGTGGACTCAGGTACGCTCGTAGCGATCATTGGTTTAGTCCTCTCAGTACCAGTGAAGCGATCTGCTTCTGGTTCGATTGTAACACGTGCGAGCTGCAAAAACTTGTCGTATATTTTGTGGATCCGCTCGTCGCTTCGATCGAACATATCATCTATTTGATCCCACCGTTCCATAACTACATCATCTGCTGTTCGTTACTCTGGCCGCCACCGAGTAGGCCGCTCAGGATCCCTGCAGTTGGCAGTGCACCAGCCATACTCAGCACATACGGATCGATGCCACGCTTGCCCTCTTTGGCCAGGCCTGCGAGCTGCAGATCGAGATCACCCTTATCGAGATACTTCTTGATGTTCTTTACGCCGAGTCGCTCGAGCTGCTTCATTACTTCAGGCGATGAGTCGTCTGGTATATATGCACCGTGGAACTCGTTGCCGCCGACGACACGCCGTGGTTTGGCCTCGAAGTAGCTGACTGGTACATCCTTGTACGCTGTACCGATCTGAGCGATCTCATCGAGCACATCCTGCGGCATAGTGTCGAGTGCAGGGTATAGATCCTTACGGCCACTGGCTGCATCGGCCACGTAGTTGAGCACACGATCGTATTGCTCGTATTGATTATCGGTCTGCAGCTCAGGCAGGTTCATCTTGTTGATCTTCTCTGCAGTACCAGCGATATAGTCGCCCATTGCATCCTTAGTAGCATCACCAGTCTGATTATCGATGAAGCGGTACTTATTCTTGTAGATGTCGTCGAGTGACTTCAGCTTCGTAGTGTTCTGATGGTAGAGTTTTGCGTGAGGGCTCTCGTGCCAGGACTCACCACCGATCGTTGAGGCCTTGCTCATTAGCTTATTGGCGTTGTCTGCGTTGTACGGTATGTTTTTACGTGCACCACTTGGTGTGCGATACGTGAGCACCTTTTCACCACGTACAGTATTGAGTGCATCGTTGGCATATTGCTTGAACTCAGGCATCTCACGTAGATCGAAGTTGTGGATGCTGGCCGCTGCAGGGTTTTCTTTGCGGTACATATCCTGCAGGAAGCCCATATATTGAGGATCAGTGCTATCGACATCCATATTCACCATCGCTGACTGCTTCGAGGTACCTGCACGGCGTGCAAGATCATCCATTGCAGGCATATTGATCTCGTGAGTAGTGTCTGGGAAGCGTGGCGAATAGATGTCACGATCACCGAGGATCGACTTGCTTGCTTTCCTGGCTGGATCAATGGCGTTGCGGTTGGCTACCATCACGATCTCCCCGAAGTCACCACCTGGTAGGAAGTTTGTGGCCTTTGATGGATCCACTACGGCCATACTAGGCTGAACAAAGCCACCGAGATCGGCAGCTTGTCCTAGTTTACTTGAGGTGAGCTGGTGAGTAGCAAGCATATTGCCTTGAGTTCGTGCAATATCATCGGCACTCGATGCTGCGAGCTGCGATAAGTTAGCGGCAGAGTATTGTTTGCCGATCTTACCAGCTACATCGTCGCCTGCACCCTTGAGTATTCTGCTGAGTATACTACCTGGGTTCATAGCCTACATCCCTGGCAGTAAGCCGCCGAGAACCCCTGCTGGATCCATCTGGCTGCCGCCTGCGTCCATAACTGGTGCACCGCCTTGTGGTGGCATCGGTGGTTGGCCTCCGCCTCCTGGCATTGGTGGCATCCCACCTGGCATACCTCCTGGCATCGGTGGTGGTGGCGGTGGAAGTTGTGGTGCTTCAGGTGTGATAGGTGTCTTCGGATCGATCAATAGGCCTGCTTGATCAGCGGCTTCGAGCTTCGCACGCTGCGATAGCATTTGCACTTCAGCTTCGATGTGCTTGATAAACGCTTGCTGCAGTTCAGGCTTAGCGTATAGGAAGCGATCAGTCATAAGCTGTTCACGGTGTGCGAGGATGTGAGCAGGCTGGATGTCCTGGCGTGGCTCTGCTTCTTTACCGTTGAGGATCACTGCGAAGTCGATGTATGCATCACGATCTTGCACTTCACTCTTAACGTCTGATACCAGTTGATCAGGTGCCATCTTAAACTTGACGAGTGACTCGTATCGTTTGTCAGCATCTTTGAGGCCGAGGTCTTTGAATAGGTTGTATGGATCGATGAGCCCCATCTTGGCCAGTGTCATACTGATATTCTCAGTACGTTCTTTGTCTGGTCGTAGGATCGAGCCGTGTGATACGGTGATCGCTGCGATGTTTGGCATACTCTCACGTGATAGCTGGACATACATAAACGTACCGTCGTTGTTTCGAGCAGCAAACGGCTTCTTGTCTGTGTAGTGGACTTTCATCATCTGCACGAGTAGGCGGAAGTAACGATCGAGGCCGCTTTCCATCTCACGTACGATCTCATCTTGTCGGCCACCAGCCTGGCTGTTCATCATCTTCGCTTCACCGAGTGTACCGACTTCACGGTTCGAGTCGTCACCACGGAACTGTGACGGTGTACCGAGGATATTGTGGATGCCGTTCTTAACATCTTGCTTGTCCTGCAGCACGTATGATGGCAATAGGTGTGGTGGGATCTCACCGAATGCTTCTTGCACTGGTCGTTCAGGTGGCGTGTCGAGCATCAGTACCTGGTTCGGATCACGTGTCACGTTCGCTGCATCTTCTACTGGAATAGATCCACTCTTGAGTACGAGTAGTGAGTTGGCAGTGTCAGCGTTCTCGACGATCTGGCGGCCACGCTTGTTGAGAATATCCTGCAGCGGTATCGCCTGCTCGATCGGTGTCGTCTGGTCAATCAGCTTGCTACCGTCGTTGAGGTAGTTGAAGAATACGTATGGCTTCGTAGGTGCATCGAGGAAGTTCATAATGCTGAGCCCCTCGTTGTCGTACAAGTAGTTCGGGTTCTTGCTCTTCTCGAGGATCTCACCGTTCAGGTACCAGGCAACACACTCTTCTTCGCCATCATCAGCAGTCTCATCAGTGAACCATACCTCGTTGTAGGCAACGATCTGGCCGAGCATCTTCGGTGTCTTACGGCTGCGGCCGAGTGCTTTCATAATCTTTGCTTCAGCATCAGGGAACCGTTTGATCAGTCCAGCTACTGAGTCAGTACAGATCTCAGCAATGAAGCGTGACTCTTCACCGAGTTGGCAGTCTTTATCGAGGATAAGGTTGTTTGGATCCACGGCAACAGGAATGATGTCACCGATCTTCGGATCGTATCGTAGCTTGATCACACCGACACGCTTCGTGTACATATTCTTTGCAGCAGTCTTCAGCTTCTTGGCCAGGTTCCACTTCTCAGTGTGAATGTTTACGGCAGTCTCGAGATCTTCGGCCATCACCTGGCTTTGAGGCGTGTCGTCTTCAGGAGTGATCTCACACGATGGGTTCGAGCCAGTGACGTACGACATAATCGCCTGGGTACCGACATAGATCTGGTTGTCTACGTATGGTACCTGGTAGGCGTATAGCTTGCTCTTGTCGATCTGCTTGCCGAGATAGTAGCGTTCGTTCTGGTTGCGTACACTCTCGAGATCATAGCCGCTCTTGTCGTTCCAGTAGGCTTTGCTTTCAGAGATCCAGCGGCCGAAGTTGGCTGCAAGTTCACGATCATCAGTGGCTACACTCAGGATAGGGCGATCATCGATTACGCCTGTTTGGTCAGTAATATCGTCCACGGTTGAGTCATTGTATAGCCTAGTATCGTCGTCCATTGCGTGTGCCTTTCTTTATTTCAATATAGCACACTACTTATGTTTGGCCTCTATTGAATTAAGAGAGAATATATACATTCACAACCACGACACTTCACCTCGACGGCTGGTACATCGGCGTTTATGATCACCTCCTGGCCTGCAGGTGCATCGAGTTGGATCGCTTTGATCTCACGGTTCACATTGCAGAACTTGCGGCCACACTTTACGCAGCGTACATCGTGCCAGTCCTGGCTGTTTTCTTTGTCGAGTAGTATAACGATTGCGATCATTGTGTTTTCCAGTCTCCGCCGTGGCGTTTATTTGCGTTCATAATCAGTGAGGTAGTATCGATGCCGAGATCCTTACGAGTGACGTTGGTGCCAGCTACGTACGACGGCTTCACTTTCTTGAGCATCTCACTCTTACCGAATAGCTTACCACGTGTCTTGGATGCAGTCTGCAGCGTGTAGAACAATGCATCGAGTGCGTGATCTTCGTTGCCCTCATCTAGTCGCTCGCCGCCAGACTCCTTGGCGTACACGATCGTCGGCAGCGTATCGATCAGGTAGGTACACGTACGGTGGATCTGCAGGCCAGCTTTGCCGTCGGCCTGGATCGCCATCATATCGTGCGTGGCATTCACTGCAGCTTTCTTGATGTCCTGGGTGAGCTTGTCGGCCTTGACGATACGTGGTCGCTTGATCTCAGGTGGCATCAGATCGAATGCTTCTTTGATCCTGTCGGCCACTGGTTTGTTGCCGCCCAGGTGTGAGAATGCATCGTGCGGCAGTGCCAGTACATCGACTGGATCTATCTGCTGCATCTTGGCGATCTCATCCGCCCACCACTTCGGGTGCTTCTTGCTGTTGTGCATCTCACGGTATATGAATGATCGCTCATCTTGCTCAGTGATCTGATCGAACGTAGCCCAGAGTACGACACACATATCGTTGTAGCCCCAGTCCATACCAGCGATACGGAACGACGTATCGAACCGCTCCTTGCTATAGCCCCACTCAGCGAATGCGTTGAACACGTGCATATAGTCACGGAACTCTTCAAACACTGCACCAAACTGGATGTTCCAGTCACCCTCACGCCAGGCACGATAGAGATCAGGGTTGCTTGTCTTCAGTGCTTCGAGCTGCATCACGTACTGAGGGTCGGCTTCCATCAGGATCGGGTTGCTATCGATCGTAGCTGGAATGTAAGCACGCCAGATGCCAGTGGCCTTGTCGATGATCGTTTGCCAGTGAGTGATCTTACGCTCGCCCTCTGCGGTGTACCATACGTACTCGTGCTTGATCACATAGTTGAGCTTCGGGTCAGGTGTTACAAACCGCTTCTTCACCCAGGCCATACCGATACCACCAGGGTTGGCCGTGTTGAATATCTGAGGGAATAGATCCTTGTACTTCGATCGAGCCGAGCTGATCAGCTTCTCGTACATATCTTGCTTCGGGATCTGCGTGAGCTCCTCGATGTTAATACGGCAGTACTCGTGCCCTTGGTACTTGGTGTAGGCATCGTCATCTTTCAGGTGGCCGCCCAGGACACGCCCCAGGCCTTTACCTGATAAGATCATAGGGTTTCGGCGTAGCTTGCTTCCCAGGTGCTTGTACGCTTGCGAGGCACGGTCTTCAAAGTCTGATAAGTCACCAGCATTGCGACGGATCACCAGCTGCTTCGCACGTGGATCAGGATAACGATCACCGATAATGGCGATACTCAGGTCAGTCTTGCCTCCACCTCGAGCACCACCGTACAAGATCTCACGGTATCGTTTGTCTTTACTGATCACTGATGCAAGCTGTTGAGGGCCTGGCATCGGCACCCAGTAGCCCATCTCACGCATAGTAAGAGACTTGCTAACACGTAGCATCTGATCGAGATCGTCGCTAGTAGCAGCCTCTTCCATTTATTGATCCATACGTTGCTGCTCAGGCAACTGTTCACGAATATCTTTGTCGATGAAGTCTTCAGGTGCAATAGGTAGGATGAAGCCACGGATCAGCGGCACGCCATCTTCGGCCTTGAGGTTGGCATCCAGTTCACTCTTCGAGCCGTATACCATATACATCAGGCTATCGAACTCTTTGCTGTTCACACTCATCTTGCCAGTGTCTTCCTGCACGGTGAATACATTGAGTAAACGGCCAGAGGTTGCGACATCACCGATCTTAGCAGTGAGGTTGGTGTCCATATTGTGCTCAGTCTTTGCAAGCATAATATCAGCGATCGTCATATCCTCGAGCATCGCCTCGAGCTTAGCACGTGGTGTCTTTGCTTTGTTCCACGATCCATCGTTACGGTTCTCAGGGTTGTCACCGAAGCCACCAACGCCAGCTGGATTACCTGATTGTCCAGGTGCAAACTTACCCCCCCCAGTTCTTTGTATCTCACCTGCTTGCTTTGTAGCAGGTTGCGTATCTGTTGTTTCTATGTTGTCGCTCATACAACTCCCTTACCCTTTCTGCTCGCTACGCTCTATAGCTGCAGGCTTATTTATTGATCTCATCTTCTCACGGTTCTTCTGTCTATGGCAAGGCATACAGAGTATCTGCCAGCTGGTCATATCGAATGGATCGACACTGGGATCTTCTACATCCCTGATATGGTCTACGGTCATAAGAGGTTTTGATAACTTATCGCCGCACTTCGCACACGACTGGCCGTGCTTAAACACTCGCTTCAGTTCTTTGAACGCACTGTTGAGCTCAGGTGTATTTGCTATCGATTGATAGAACAGACTCATAGAGTTTTATTTTTCATCAGCTGGCTCCTGGCCTGTTGCTTTAATGTTTGTGCTTTAATCATACCATATGAAAAAGCCACCTCGTGAGAGATGGCTTGATCGAGCGTAGAATAACGTAGCATAAAGACTTCCTCTGTCTCACACGATCAGCAGTTGCCTCATAAGATACAAAATGTACAGTGTTCGTCACCAACCTCGCAAGATATAATACCGAAGTAAAATAACTATTGAGATAGATCGGAACGGCGTACGAGTATCAAGAGAAAACTCCATCACATACGATATATGAGTTACGTCGATGTCCTACAATGTTAAGCTACATTACTTATAATATCATACGCTGCAAAAAAACAACCACCTTTTTTCAGGTGGTTCTTTTCCATAAAGGCTCTCAGGCTTATTGCCTACCGCAGATGCGACGAGATACAGGTGCCTACATCTCACATTGGCTGCTACAAGCTAGGCGGTAGTCCTCACTTGGTTCATTGAGCTTTCGCTGCCGCACCTACTGCTATAGTATCACTTCCATCCTTTCTCATAATAGTGATCTTTCTCGTGGCTCCTGTTGATCTTGGCCGCTTTGTTGCGAGCGTGGATCTGAGCACCTCTTGCTATCTTTGGA
>Ga0306872_100091_pt1 | contig 38924 bp, 52 predicted proteins | sample AntRauMeHopE1498_FD_190455 | JGI IMG/M metagenome (GOLD analysis project Ga0306872, IMG submission 190455) | Saline lake microbial communities from Rauer Islands, Antarctica - Metagenome Hop E1 #498 (v2) (version 2) | ecosystem: Environmental > Aquatic > Non-marine Saline and Alkaline > Saline ...
CCGAACATACTAGACTTACTAGGCATACCCTTTTGCTCGGCCACTTTACGCATGCTCATGCCCTCCGCTAAGAGAGCACAAACTTTGTTGGCCAATTTTGGAGTATACTTTCTTGGTCTACCGACTGACATAAAAACTCCTATATAAAATGTTTAATGATTTTTTTTCTTATGGTGTCACTCTTAAACCTTCCTAGCATTTCGCAACTAAAATTATCAATACCTAAAGCCTGTTGTTCTAAATTGTGCTTGGCTTGGTTAGCTTCAAGCTCTGCAATACGCTCTTTTAAATCTTTATTTTCTGCATGCAAACGTAGTATATTTTTATGGAATGCGTTATTCATTGCTTTGCCCCTTAAGTTTCACAACAATACCCTGCTCATAAAGCATGATTAACATCTGATTTGCAGTATCTACCAACACCTCTGGCGATACTTCTCTACCGTCAAATTGAAATTGCATGGCGCTAACAGCCCAGCTTTTAGGTGCAATATCTTTATACTCAAACATTGCCTAGCTCCTGTGCTTGTTCGAATTGTATGCCCTCTGGCGCACCGTCACGTATTGCTTTTAAGTCTTTCAGCTCTTGTTTGTTCAACTGCATCGCTTTACTCCCTTATCAATCATGTCTTGTCTATGCACATACGTTGTATGCCTGGTACCTATTCGATGTGGGTCAAACACTAAAACGCATGAGCCCTTATTATTACCAGTAACAGCCTTACCCTGGTCATTTATAAATGATATACGACCCATAATAAATCGTATCTCAGATGCTGTTTGAAGCGCCTCTTTAAACCAATTCACACTTGGGTCTGCCATAATCAACATTACCACACCTACGCCATTGATCTGGCTTTCTTGAGCCTTTCTAACCCATGGAGTAATGTTTGAGTATGGTGGATTACACCAAATGTAGGTACCTTCGATTATATGGTTTGTTTCCTTTGCCCACTGCTTGGTGAGCGCATCATCATCAATTGTAAAATAATCAAAGCACTTATGGTTGGTGTCACTAGCACAAATATCAAAAAAGAAATTAAACTCTGCATCTAGTGCATCAAATATTGCTTTTGGTGTTCCGTAATTATCTTGGGCCATGTAGCCTCCGTATTTCCTTGACCATCATACGCACGATAAGACCCCATTTAAGGTCACTTGCACTATCGCTATGGGTTTGGTCCTTTTCAATTATTCGTCTGCCTGGGCTATTTGCCACTCATAGCAAACCCTGTGACATATGCTGCATTCACGCTTGTGCTGCCTGGTCACAGTGCCATCTTTTAGCAGCTCACTAAGCCTACTTGCTGCGTTATGTCTTGCCAGGCTGGACATCTTTGCCAGCTCTGCACTGGTGAGGCCACCTTGATGCTCAAGCCAGAATAGAATTTTACTTCGCTCCGACATTAGTTTTCCGCTTTTAATTAGCTCTCTGTAAGCCATTAAACTTGTGTCTGTTACCATGAGTTTACCCTCTCGTTTATTTAATTTGCTGACGCACTGGTGAATACAGTGTACCGCTAACAATTATCCAGTCTTTCCTGATCCACTTGGTCACTTGTTGTGGCAACACGCCATTGGACCGGGCAAAATCTGCCTGGCTCGCGTAGTGCTGCTTGATGTAATCAATTAGTGGCATTATCTGCCCCCCTCATAAAGTTTTCCTGCATCGATACCTGCTTGAACTCCTCCTCATCCATATTCTCCAGGACCGATTTGGCGTTGTTGTACATGGTCCGTAGCATGTAGTTTGCTTTGGCCCGGCTACTGGTCATCTTTGGATTAGCAACTGCAAAATGCATAGCGCCACAAAATATCACCTGCTGGTTAGTCATCAGCTTGACCATGTCCTCAATGTTCTGGCACTGGCCAATGAGCGCAGCAATAGAGCGATAAGCTTTCTCTGCGTCCGTTTGCTCTTGCAGCTTGTCGACTTTGACCTCAGCTTGACTTGCATTAGTTTCGTTTTTTTCGTCAGTCATAAATACCCTTGTTGTAGTTAAAATAAAAAAGCCGACATCAGTCTAAACAGTATCGGCTTACATTGCAATCATAAATAGGTTATGAGTGAATGTGCTCCAAGACTAGGTCCTGGATGTGCTCCAAATTATCACTGAGCAGCTGCTCACAAAACTCCTCACTGAGCGCCACAGTGTTGTGAGTGATACCCTCGACTTCCATCTCCTCCGGGTCGTTTGGCTCCAGGCTGGCAGAATGAATTGGGTAGTTGGTGCCTGGTGAGTAAGTAAAGTCAACTGACCACTCCTCACCCATAAAATTTACTGTAATTGTGTTAGACATAAATACTCCTAATAAGACGCTAAAATTAAAATGACTGCACCGATACCACCAACAATCAATGCCAGTTTTACTAAGCCGATAAGCAGTAATACTGTTCTATCGACCCCTAGAATTAATAACAAAACAATTAAACACAAAAGACCAGTAACCATAATAATTCTCCTATAAACCTGCTTTCTTGTAGCTCGCCATACGCTTTTTCTTGTCAGCTATCACCTGCTCAATAAACGCATCGATACGTGTGTGGATCTCATACTGAGAACTAGCGCTGCCATTCATGGTTGCATGCCAGGATAGGTCCTGCAGCTCTTTGAGCTTTCTTGCCTCGTTAATGTCCATGCCATGAATAAATGATTTTATTGTCTCGCTCATCTGATTACCCTCAATAGTGGCCCCGAAGGGCCGTTAGAATTAATATTCTACGATGAATGACTTAAGCATTGTTTGGCTGTACCAGTTTTGCTCTTTTTTTGGTACCGATTTTCTGTAATCAAAGAACTCACCTGCTGTGCCAGCTTTTGCGTTGCCGTTAATCTTGCGACTCCACAGGTTAGCCATAACTGGCGTCATGTTGGTTTTCTTGAGCAGCTCTTGAGAGCCATCAGCCATTACAGCAAAAATCTCATAACCAGACTTAGCCTGGACCGCGATGACTTTTTGTACTTCATTGATTAAGTTATGCATAAGTTACCCTTGTATTAATTAATGTATCTATCTAGTGAGTAGCTATAATCGCATGTTGCTTACTGTATTGCAAGCACTATTTGCTTATTTAATAAATTAATTTAATTGGCAAAAAAAAGGGCCACAAAAAGTGACCCGAATGGGCAGGGTTAGCAGCCTCGTTTTAATTATTAGATGGCTGCAATGCTATTTGGTTATGCCTGGACCTTGTATACACCTCTGAGCTTGTCGCTGTCATTCTCTACCAGGTCACCCAGGACAGCGCTATGGCTAAAACCTGGCAGGTCAGTCTGAAAGGTACCAACTAAACGTATTTCGCCTTTACCGTTGCCCCTGGGCATTAGGGACACAATTGGGTACCCCATGACCTCAGCAGCTCGCGCAAGTAATTTCTCAGATGGTTTTACGCAGACCATTTTATTTTCTGGAATGTTATACCATGAGCTGAACACATAGCCAGCAGGCTTATTTTTTGCATCACAGATGACGATGTCATCAATATAGGTGTCTAGGATATTAGTTAGCTCACCTGAGCCGTTAAAATAGCTGTGAGTCATCAAACGAGTATCCGGTACCAGGACGATGCGGTCCTTAAACTCCAGCATCATTTTGAATGGCACATAAAAAGTATGGCCAAGTCTGTCAGCATCAAAACGCTTACTGCCACTGTGAGACTCAAGACATCTCACCTGGTAGACTCCATTCACTTTGTCGACCTGAACAATCTCAGCAACCATGTGTGATGTCATATCTTTAAAATCGTATGACTTGATCACATCACCCACCTGGTGACCTTCATAATTTATTTCATCATCAATAGGCTGAGTCTCAGTTGGCTGCGGATCACACGCAGCTGGATACTCAGTAGCACCATATAGCCATTGCTCATTAGATTTAACATCAATTTGCTGGCCATCTGCAGACTTTATGCGAAGTGTATCGCTTACACTTACAAAGCCAACTCTGTTGCTTGCTTTCATCTTAGCACCGCGCACTGATGCCGCTTCAAATGTCCACTCCTCGCGCTTGGTGGTTACGCCAGTCATTGTGCCTTTTGTGAATACTGCTATAAATTTCATCATCCGATTACCCTCGGTAAAGGCCCCTGTGGGGCCGTTAAAATTACTTAAAATTGGCCTTTGACAAAACGTCCGTAAGCACACCCTTGCTCATAGTTATGATAAAGCTCTTGTGCTGCCTCAGCTGAATGGCCCATTGACATTGCACCCATACCTGCCTCAGCTGCTCGCTCCTGGCGATTTTCTTCCTCCCACTCCTCCTGTGTCATTTCTGGCTCATCGTCATAAGTCAAATCGTTAAGCTGTTGTACTGTAAAATTAGTCATATCAATTACCCTTGTATTAATTAATGTATCTATCTAGTGAGTACCTATCATCTCATCATGATTATACTATTGCAAGCACTTTATGATTATGGATTAATATACTCCGTTATGACTTCTCGCGCTTCATCCCATCCATAACAAACTACAGCCTTGTATCCGGCCTCATTAAGTTTTTCCAGCCAGTGCTTTTGCAGTGTAGACACCTGTGGTTTTCTCTGCCCTGAGACTATTGGCTTTTTCATTTCAATTGCCAGTCCATGATACCCACCTTTAGCCAGGTACAAAAATACATCTGGGAACCCAGCTTTTGAGCCCTGAGCCTTAATCCTGCCAGCCTCTCGTTTGTTTCTTTTTCCACCATTAGGTACATGGATCATTAAGTCATCTACGAACAGTCCTGGGTGACCAGGTAAGGCCATAAACCTGGCCCATTTAAAGAGTATAGTTTGATGATCATCCTCAATATGCCTCATCATTTTTCTCCTGATTTAAATATAGTGACTCATCAAATATGACCTTTGACCCTCTTACCTGCTTATCAAGCTCTGCCTGCAATGCTTTGACCTTAGCCTCCAGGTCAAATATGCGCTGGTTATCTGCAGTAGCCTGCTTGATGTACTTTGGAATAGCACTATTGTTTTGCTTGACGGTAAAGCGTTCTACCAGGTCATAAATATCTCTAACCTCATTAAGATTGTGTTCATGTAGCACTTGCTCTATGTTTTTTAGGTTAGCGCTTTGGTCAGTAAAAGCATGCCAAGCAGCGCATAACAAGATGTGCTCGATAGTTTCTAAATCATCCATGCTCTTTCTCCCACCATACGGTTCCTGGACCGTAGTTTTTTAACAAATTCTCTGTGGTTTCACAGTATGACAGAGTGCCTTTGCTCTCAATTTGCAGCTGCTTTGGTTCCTGCATATGCCTGATGATGTCAGCTGGCTTTGGCATAAAACTGCCATGCTTTTCGTCAAGAATGTGCTTGTTAAATCCCTCTGAAACCTGGTCAATGCTGTATCGCTGCAGTGCATTGAAATACATATTCATCAATACCTTGCTTGCAGTCTTACCGTACATTTCAGCAGTGCCTGCCATAAGCTCTGCAAATCGTGCTTTGTCGTTGTTACCCATTATCATTACCCTCGTTCAACCAGTCCTGGATGCCTTGTGTGTTTGTATTCATGCCATGCACCTGCTGCTTGCTGCTGCCTCTCTCCCAATTACGCACAGCTGCTTTCCAGTCCTTCATCTTGTTTTTTCCAACCATCCAGCCTTTGGCAGTGTAGAAGTCGATAAAACGACCAGCATCAACTTCATTCAATCTTGAGTGACAATACTCATGGACCTGTGTAAGTGTTGGTGGGACAAAGCGCGAGCTTTTGCCCGGCTCTTTTTTTTCTCCTCTAGTCTCATCTAGTCTAGTCTTATCTGATCTAGTCTTATCTAGTCTAGTCTGGTCGGAGTGTCTCGGAGTGTCTCCTGTCACCTTCCCGACTGTCTCCGGAGACTCTCCTGACAGTTTGTGAATTATTTTTTTCATTTCTGGATGTTTAGAATTTGTCTCATCTAGTCTAAACGCAAGCTTAAAACAGGTTACTCGAGCCTCATTCACCTCAAACAATCGTAAGTCGACCATGAACCTCATAATGTCCTCAACGAGCCTGTCATCCAGTCCCCACTCAAGTGCAATCAATTCTGCATCTTCCTCGAGCTCAAAAGTGACGTTATTTTTGTCAACATTACGCGCAATCAACTCAATGCAATACCAGTACAAACCGTATCCAGTTATGCCATATTTGTGCTTAAGTTTTTTTATCTTTGCATCGGAGTGTGCATCGGAGTCGTGCTTGAACCACTTCATAATTGATACCTATTGCTGGACATTATAAATTAACATACAATAGGCCCAGCTTAACCTACGTATGTTTGTTTGGCTTTGCGTTTACCCTCGCAAGAAAAGCCCACCTTCCGGTGGGTTTTTTACTTTATAGCACTTTTTCTAAAACTAAAAAATACGAATGAAACACACGCGCATGCTTTTGTTTTTTTAGCGCAGTCCCAATGGTTTGTGGTATTGGCATTCTGTTTTTGGCTGCTAATATAAATAAATCTTTTAACCTAAAACCTTGCTCTACTGCCCAATTAACCGCATTAATGTGAGTGCTGTGCAGCTTGTGATTATGCACAATATCCTGACATTTAAAAACTAAAACACCTTTTTTTATTAGCACTCTATGAACCTCTTTCAAAGTGTCTTTGTAGTGAGTTTCTAGCTCGTCATATCGCCAGTAACCACCAAACCGCTTGGCCATGATCATATCCCCATTACCAACCCTTGACTGTCTCACATATGTTAAAAATGGTGGGTCAAATACTATTGAATTGGCACTACAATCTGGCAAATTAGTAGCAGTGCTAGTGCCTTTGTGATTGATGTCTGACAAGCTTTCATCAATATCAATCCTTACTGCTGGTTTTGGTATGTTTTTATAAAAACCACCATTACCATAGGTTATATCAACATCAAATTTATCAAGCTTACAAAGCGTCATTATCGACTGCAATATGTACTCTTGATCATAACTAATACTTTTAATCATTTTACCCTCGCATTGGAAACACCCACTCACATCGAGTGGGTTTTTACTTTATACCATCCCATAATTACAATGTCACGATATAATCTAATAATGACTATCTAGAACGGCACGTCATCATCAAAATCAAAGTCCGGCTCAGGCATCTGGCCTGCAGCTTTCATCTGCTCTGGCGACTTAGCGCTGCCATACTGGTTCTTATGGTTGCGCTGGTTTGGCTGTCGCTGCTGAGTGTTATGCTGCTGCGGATTATTGACATGAGCGCCATCCTTATTGCCTCCGAGCATCTGCATTTTATCAGCAATAATCTCAGTTGAGTATTTGTCATTGCCTTGCTGATCTTGCCATTTTCTGGTCTGCAGCTTGCCCTCAATATACACCTGTGAGCCTTTTTTAAGATACTCGCCTGCAATCTCTCCAAGCTTGCGATACATCACAACACGATGCCATTCAGTTTTTTCTTGCTGCTGGCCTTGTTGGTCCTTCCAACTCTCACTGGTGGCGATGCTAATATTGGCCACTGCATTTCCGTTTGCCATGTAACGTACCTCTGGATCTTGGCCCAAGTTACCCACTAAAATTACCTTGTTTACCCCTTTACTGGCCATTTTTGAAAATCCTCTTTGTATTTACTTCGCTTAATATGTCCGACATATGCTCATCGTTGTAGCTGTCCTTTACCATACCTGTAAACTGTTTAATTAATGCTAACCTAGCAGCTGCAATAGGCATTTCATGTGTCTTTGCATAATCTCTTGATGAGTGATCAAAAAATGCAGACAGGGCAAGCACTACCGGGTAAATATTGCCCCTCACCTCATGACTGCACATCAACGATGTCATGACAGATACTTGAATGTCCTCACGCTCGTTCATCATGATGTCGACCAGGTCAATGACCCTCTCATTAAACTCTCTATTACCCATGGCCATTCTCCTTCTCAGCTGCCAGAATAGCTGCTTTTTCCTCATCGCTAAGAATATCATCGACATTCTCCTGGTCGACTGTCACATGCTCGCGCTCCTGTATGGACTTCTCAGCGCTTTGATGTAATAAGTCATCCCCTTGCTCAACCTTGGACAGTTTTGCCTGCAGTGGTGAGCGTTTGACCTGTTCTGGTGCTGGTGTGATGTCGCGCTCCATGCGCTGCTCGAGCTCATCCTCAGTATTGGCACCAAGAATAGCCTCTGGCACATACCATCTTGCCCAGAATTTCACTGCCAGGTACCCAGCCTGCTGCTTAGGATTAGTGGACCATAACGGAGAATTAAACACCCTCTGGTCGCAAGGATAGATCCACTCGCCCCAGGTCACATCATCCTCGCCTGCTATGACAGCACCAACACGCACCGCAGCATTCTCGCTAAATTTTGGCGTCCACTTATCGCCACCATTACGGCCAGCTGTCTTAACTAGCTGTGGTTTCCAGTCTTTTCGGTCACCGACAAACTCATAATGGAACCGACCTTTGATGGCCTTTGACTTGCTGACCACAGCGTTAACAAGCTGCGCCTCATACCCCAGTATACCCTGTATCTCATGCGTCTTTTGCGCCACAGTCCATGGGTCCAGGTCCCAGCGCCTGGCCAAAAATACTATTGCCATGCACTTGTACGGATTACCGCGCAAATGCTGCGGTACCAAGCTGTCACTTGATGCCATGTACTTAGCCAGGACCTTGATGTCATCAATCGATGAATTTTGTAAATTAAAATTAGTCATTTCATTGCTCATAGTTTTACCCTCTCTCAAACCAATATGGTGCATCTAACATGATGACTGGATCGTCATCGCCTGTGTAACTTTGGGCCTCGCCCTTAGTCATCTTGGACACCCTGGTGATGCGCTCAATAGCAGCATTCCAGTCACGCTCTGTGCGCTCACCCCAGGTATCCGATAATTGATATATGACACACTCAAGTGGCTCCTCCTTGCTGTAGCAAATAAAGGCGAAGTCCTCGAGGCCAAATATCTTTTTATATGTGTACTCCTGCAGGTCATATCGCAGGTTAGCAGCTTGCTTGGCAAATCCCTCTGGTGAGATGTCAGCAACCGTCTTGACATCAAAGCCCATCTTCATCTGCCAGTTGATCGCATCACCGCGACCCTTGAATAAATGGCCATTAAGTATACGAAAACCAGAAACCTCTTTTTGACAGCCTCTGAGCAGCTGCTTGGCAGTTGGATTGTCATAGTTATTGGCGCCATAAGCAGTGGCTGTTTTCCACTGATCATCGTCTAGTATTCTGATACCAGCTTTTGCACACTTAGCCTCAAGCTCTGCCCATTCCTCACGACCCAATTTGGTCCTACGGTTGATGGTGTCCGGCTTTTTCATGTAGCGCTCATTAAATAGTTTTGGCTCGAGCAGGATAGTGTGACAAGCATCACCCATGATCATAGCTGGAGTCTCTTTGCGCTCAACATTTCGAGCAACATAGTGACACCATAACCAATAGTCTGACTTGGCTGGATCAGCAAAGTCTTTCAGCATGCTGCTTGATTTGGGCTCTGTGATTAAATGATATTGCTTTTGTGTCAGTTTATTATTGCCATATACGAGCAATTTACTGTCATCTTTGAGTGTTTTGAGTGTGCGCTGCACTGACTTTGCAGAGCTTTTTTGACGTTTGTGTATTACTTGCATGATTTACCCTCTTTTAAGTAGCCGTTACGTTAACGGTCCGAGAAGTATCTCATATCGTGCTAACTAATACAATAGTGATTATGTGATTTTATCCAATACGGTCTGGTGCTTGCTCTTTTTTGCCACCAAATCTGGCCATGGCACCTCTAGCTATGTCACCCATAAATGGGGCCGCAAAGTAGAAACCGAGCACAAGCATCATGGCACCAGTGGATTGGTCCAGGTATGGCTCATTAGCAGCGACCATTAGCTCTAGTTTTTCCTGGGTCACTTTGCCTGACCAGATTGCATACTGGTTTGAGCCCCAGCTAAACAGTAAAAAGAATATCCATAGCAAGGTCACGCTTGTTGCAATAAATCGCCTCGCAACATTGGCACCCTTGCTGGCATCGAGCCAGTTGATCAGTAGCTGGTCTTTTTTTTCATTGGCAAGCTGCTTGTCTCCAGCTTTTTCCTGGTCGGTATAAAATGCTTTATCGATTAGCGTAAAGCCATTTTCAACAGCTTTATCGCTGCCGAACATTTTACCGATCAAGTTTAACATTAGATGCCTCGCATCGTATTGCGCTGGATTGTAACTTTACCCTCGTCAGGTAGCATCTCCATAAGCTCAGTAAAGGCTTTCTCGCTATTACCGACATCTGGTATGCCATCGCCATCCAAATCCTTTAGCATCGTTCCTACGAGGACACAGCCTTTTATCTGGTGGGTAAAGTTTCCCTGGTGAATGTATATCCAGGTCCGGTCATCAACATCCAGTATGTGCAGCACCATGCCTAGTGATGGTGACATATGCTTATGCCACTTATAGACGCCAGATGGTATGCAGCTTTCATAGGGTATGTTGTTCAACCAAGGCAGCTCTAGCGTAAAGCACCTAAAACCTGTGTCCAGAACAGACAAAATACCTATTGTGCAGTCGCGCACACTGGTTGTATTAATGACTATATGGCTCACAATGATGGATCCTTTTCAAGTGCTCTTACCCTGTCTTTTAGCCTAGTAATCTCCTGACTTAATCGCATGTTTTCTCGGTCCTGGAGCTGCAAGCTGGCCATGGCTTTTGTAATCATTAGCTGGTTATCAGTTACCTGCGAAAGCATAACACCCTGCGCTGTCAAATCCCTTTTTACATAGGTCATATCAAGCGTAAGTGTATTTATCGTTAGCAACACAGTCATGTAAGCTGTTGCACCAGCTAGTACTGCTGGGAATATGTAGTTATGCAATATGTGCATTAGATCAATGTGCCTCCTATCACCATTTACATCTAATGGACTTATTTGTTTATCTTTCATTTCTATCCCCAGGTTTGCAATGGTGGTGGTGGGCATTCCTCGCCAAATACAAGTATGTCAAACCCCTGCTGCCAAACAGGAAACCCCACATCGTAAGATATAAACCAATCCGGCTCAATATAAACAAACAAATTGTAGTCCATAATTTTTATCCTGTAGTAACGTCACACGCAAAAAAATAATAAGCATTTATAAAGAATAATAGATAATAATCTTGACCGTTTATCGTTACTATTGTTCTATTTTCTGATGAGTTAATTCCAATACTTCCAACTGGTTGTTGTATGGTTCGAAATAACTTAGGAAATGAACCAATGATATTGTTTCCGCTATCAGAAACATACCATTTAACCAGAAATTTGGCGTCACCTATTTGGCCTGTTGACGCTATGTTTAGAGGAAAAGTTGTTGCTGGTATACGAGCACTTAATGGCCCTGCACCTATTCTACCATTAGATGCACCAAAGGTTTGCGATATGCTTGAATTGGCCATAAATATAAAACCTTGAAAAGAAAATGCAAAAGATGGTGGTGCTATTTGCACAGTATTTAACCATATTGGCAGTTGATTTGGTTGGTCATAAAATGAATCAAGTTTTCCAAAAAAATAAGCAGAATTATCGTCTATATCGTTTAATTCATTTGCAAACCACCAGATATATTGACCATCGCTGTCAACAATACAATCCCAATTATCTCCACTTGGAGATGAAGCGTTATTCCATCTTTTAGGCATCGAGCAACCTGGCTCTGGGTTATCTTCTAAAGTAGGAAATGCACCCTTACCTGTGTTTACGTCAGTCATACTTGTATAGCCTCTAATAGAGGCAGTACTAGTAAAAAAATTATCATTTAAACGAAAAAACACCTCACCGTCTTTTTGGCGAAACACAATTGTATTATTGGCTGGGTCATCAAAGGCAACAGTCCACCCACCGACTGGTGTCCTATCTCCATATCCAGTTATTAAAATTGCAATAAATGCCTCTCTCAACTTACCTAGAGGGTCTTTTGTATCAAAACCATTTTGGCCTACTACTGGAGCACCTGCATCTGTTGACCTATACAATACGGCTGTCATAATTTACCTCTTATTCGTTATCAAATGCTATTAAAGTGTTACCAATTGCAGTATCCAGAAATAAATACTTTTGACCTTGAATCTCTAAAAATGTTTGGCCATTGAATATGTTATTATTAAGACCTGCTAAAAACAACAACCCTGGAAATGTACCGAGATAATAGACAGGCGAGTTTGTCTCCGCAATTCTTCTAGTAAAATATGCCCTAGAATCAACTAAGTTTGGCTGAGCAATAGTTGGATCAAGTTTTTTCATTGAAAGTCGGTCGCCACTTGTAGCTCCTGGCGCAACACCTCTATCACTAAAGTTACCGAAGTAATTGTCAAGAAATAGTGGATCATCGCAGTTTGATGTGTTTACCTCTGTTGTTGTGCCACCTATTACCCACCTTCTCTCTGCATCTATTGAAAAGTCCATTTTTCCAAAGAAACAACAACCTGGAACAGTCCCTATGTCATTGCAAATGAAGTAAAAATATTCGCCATCGTCATCGACTATCATCCACCATAAATCGCGGGGTGTAGTAATTGATGTACTTGATCTCATTGGCATGTGATAACTATCAGCAGCAACTTGTAGGTCCGTTGGAAACTGACCTGTCCCAACTGTAGCACTAGACATTGTCAAAAAACCTCTAGCTTTCACACCTTGCTCGCCTCCGGTACCCTTTATTTGAAGTGTGGGTCCACCAGCAAGCGTTGCTTTAAAGCATGCAATATTGCTTGGCACATCCTCAAACGCGAGCGTCCAACCACCAGTTGGGGTTCTAGTGCCGTATCCATCAATCAAAACGGCCTTTAATATTGCCAGGTTTGATGCAGTGTCATTGTCTACAAACTGAGGAGCTCCTGGGTCAGTTGATTTATAAATTGTTGCTGTCATTTTTTAATCCTCTATTTAATATTCGCTGTCGACCAAACTTGATATGTTCTAGTGCCTGGTTCTGGTGGTGCTGGTGGTGGATCTGGTGGTGGTGGTGGTGGACCTGGGTCAACTTCCAATACTGGCAACCCATAAAAGTTTTCCTCATCACGCCTATTACTGTTTTGTGCAGCTTCATATACTGCATTAAGCGTATCATTTCTAATGTGCAAATCTTTCATTGTCCATGTGGCACCATCTTGGCTAATAAAAAATTCACTGTCATTAAATCTAGCGCGACCCCATGGTAGGTTCAGAGCTGTTGTATTTAAGCCCTCCTGAGCGCCATCCCGGTAAAATCTAAACTCACCCCTAAATGGTAACAAAGAGTTTGGATTATCCGTCACATCATATGAACCTGATAATAAGAAGTTATCGCCAGCATACGTATAAAACTTTGGCTGCAACTCACCGCCAAGCGCTGTGCAATTATCATAGGATAATCTCCCATTCTCATCAAAGCCATCAAATTCTGGTCCGTTTACACCGAAAAAAGCACCCCTTAGCTCTGGTGGAACTGGCTGTGGTGGTGATGGCCTTACTGGAGATAATGGTGGGTCTTGCTTCACAAAAATAACCAGCCTGGTGTTTGACAGTGGTGTAAGTGAGCCAGCTAAAAGACTAATGCCATCGCCAACATCATTTACATTACCCTCATACACAGACGTAATACTCAACTCCATGGACATAGTAACATTGTTTACACTTAGCTTTTGATTAGCAGCTCTGGCGTTATATCTCGGCCTGGAGTTAGCCATAAACATACCAGCCCGACTGAATGTTGCATCTGGACCAGTTACACCAAATGAATAATTATTAGTTGAGTCTTGGCCATCGTTTACGCCATGGACCACCAGTGCATAATTCTGCCACACTGCCCTTGACCCAAATTGATCATTTACTGCAGCCATTTGTGGATCACCTGCAGTGACCAGCTCAAGCCAATAGGTATTCCCACCTGATGCGAGTAATGGCCTATTTAAACGGCCCCATAACTCCAAGTCTCTTGTGCCAGTGTCAACAAGTATAACTTCAACAGGTAATTGATTAACTTTTTCATCATCACCAAATAGCCTGACATTACCGCCATCAGCAGCAATGTTATCCCAAAACTCTGTTTTCTCAAGAGTGCCAAGCTTTTCAATAGTTACCTCTGTCAACTTAAAAACATAGTCGACATTGGTATCCTCAGCCAAGGAAAAGTCAATCGGTATTGCGTAAAAAAGGCTCATGTTCCTATGTACTCATGCGTGACAGTTAAGTTAGCGCCTGGAGTGCCTGTACCAACAGCAATTACATCAACTGTTATGTAGTCACCGACAGCTAGGTTAAATGGTGTAGTGGGTACCAAAACTGCGCTCGTGTTGCTGCCATCAATAATGTTAAGTGTCTCTTGCAACATGCTATTTTTAAGGACATTAATAACAATATTTGATCCAGCTGGTGCGGTACCAACTGCTGCACGTATACCAATAATGCTCACATCGTTTGGTGGGTACCATCTAGCCTGCCCCTTTAATGCAGCTAATGTTAATGGTTGAGTCAAGGTGATTGACTGCTCTGGAGCATCAATAACAGCAATTGGTGGTGCTACCGTCCGGTCCCATCGATTAAGCAATTCATTCCAAATAATCTGGTCCCTGGGCTCAACTAATGTTGGTGCTGGAACGTTGCCATCAGTGGACACCGTAATAGTGCCGCCAACCGATATTTGGTACAGGTCACCAACTTGCTTGGACGCTGGTAGCGAGATGTCACCAGATGATACATTGAGCTGACCACGATAAATAAGACCGCCTGCTTGCGCTCCTGCAGTGCCTTGTAAGGCCACAATAGCCTCTACGTTTGAATTGATAAATGTCGTAAGCTCATCGATAGCTGCCTGGACGTTTTGAGATGCCAGCTGGCTGTTGATGTTGGAGTATGAAATAGCAACTGCGGCATTGGCAGATGGAACTACATCCCAGCGCATCTCTGTGCCGTTGTAGACTATAGTCTCGCCTGCATTTACGACTTGAGAAGTGGCTGGGTTTCCGTTTCTCGATACGGTAATGGTACCGCCTGTAGATACTGTGTAAGTGTCACCAGCTGATGGTGCTACAGGCAATGCTGGGTCACCTGTAGTCAGGTCCAATGATCCTTCGTAGTTGAGCGCTCGGCCACTACCTTCAAGAATGGAATTGATCTCGTCAATTGCTGCCTGCACATCGGTTGCACTAAGCCCGGAGACTGTGTTGTCAAACGTAAGGCCATTGGCTGCAGTAATTGCCTGCCAGTTGGACCCATTATCTGTACTTGGTCTGTTGTTAATATTGCTGGCGTTTGCGCTCTTATAAAGCGTACCGTCCTCAATAACCAGTATATCAATACCATAGAGCTCGTCAGCGTTCCACACACGTATCTGGTTAAGCTGGGACCAATTCTGGTTGCTGTCCGGTGTTACTGTTGGATCATTGCCTTGGTTGCCACCTCTCAAACTAATGTATGGTTGTCCATCGGCACCAAATACTAGGTTATTAAGACTGTACACCAGGTTGCTTTGCCATATCTCAAAGGCTGCTGTGCCACTTTCAGCTGATATTGGATCAACATCAAATATCTGCACACCTTCTGCATCTGCCAATACCGCCCGAGCGCTGGCTGAGAAAAAGATATTAGGTACCTGTCCCCGGTCACCCAGAAAGACTGGATTAGCGATGGAAATTTCTTCGTTAACATCACCAAAAATTGGCAGCAGCGTATCAGTGCCGGATGCATAAAAAGTTATCGTCCCACCTGCGAGCAGGTCACCATTGGCTTTTGCATATTGTGGTATCGGATTTAAAAATCTACTCATTGCCTTAATCCCTAGTGTTAATATTGGTGCCTGTCTTTTTTCGGTTACTGGCGTCAAGCTCATTGAGCATTCTGGTCAGCGCTTTGGATGCGTTTGTTTCGTTCACGCCTCGCATGTCATCGTATACATCATCGACTAGTTTCAGCCCTTTCTCCAGGATAGCAGACTTTGGCTCTGCCACTATTCTGGCTGAGTCAATGCTCTGTGCTATTTGTGACTTAAGGCCACCTGGTATGAGTGATGGCATCATGCCGTTTAGCATGTTATCAAAAGATATGAGTCTATTGACCTGAACGTTATCGCGCAAGCCATACTTGCCTGTCACATCCTCAATGTTGGTCAGTGTCTGTCTAATGTCCACACCAGATGCATAATTTGATAGCGTTTTACGTAATTCTTGGCCAATTTTACTGACGTCATATGCGTCCTGGAGTTTTGGATTAAGCTGCAGCTTTTTCTTTAGTTTAAATGCGCTTTCTGCATTATCCAATGTGGACTTAAGCTCTGCATAATTGATATTAGCCTCACGATAAGCTGGGTTAATATCACCTAAATACTCGTTTATATCAGCTCTTAGACCTTGCAGTGCATTCTCAACTCCAGCAGATAAACCCTCTGTCTTTTGGTTGTAGCTGATGTTTTCATCTAAGCGCTTTTTAAAGAAGTGCAGCTGGCTTGCTGTCATCTCTCTTGTTGAAAGGTCACGCATGGTGTCCACAATAGTCTTTCTAAACGCTGGTATATCACGCACCGATGAGTCATCAAATAATGGTTCTAATGACTTGTCATCAAGCTTGACGCCTAGCTTCCTTAAGTTATCCACAAAACGGTTGGCAATTGGTGCAGCATCAGCTAATGGGATGACAGAATTGTCAAAGTTTTGAACAGCAGACTCAATCTGCTTGCCGACCTGCTGACGCTTGTTATCTAAAAACCCTATACGCCTTTTTACTATGTCACCCATGGCCATGCTCGGTCTTAATATTGCAGCTTGGCTGTCATCGTTGAGCACTTCATTAGCATTGCCAAGCATCTTACGCATAATTTTACGCGACTCTGGTGTGGTCGCTTTCATGTTGGCCACTGAGCCCTTGCTGGCACCTTGCTTGATAACTTCTGCAGCTGCTGGGTCAGGCTTTGCCGATATGCTGGATGCTATTTTTCTGCTGTACGATGGGTTTTCGCGCATTTCAGCCTCAATCATTTGCATCTCATCGTAGTCAATTCGTCTACGTTGCTGCGTTAGATTGTTTATTTTTTCCATCTGCATGTTGGCCATCTGGTTGGGCGAAATATCACGCAGCTGGCCTGTCTTTGGCTGTTGCATTGTTTGCGCCTGCAACTGCTCCTGGAGCTCTGCTGCTTTGGCGTCTAAGCGTCTATCAACTATTGGTTTTTGCACGAACCTGGCACCAAGTAGTGCAGGTAATCCATCGACTGTTGTTTTGACTGCAGCAGCCCATGCCGGGTCACCTGTTGCTTCAAAATTTGCATCACCGACTATGTCACCAAACGACCTTTCAAATGACTGCAGCTGTGCAATGCTGTCTGTGGCTTTATCCAGGTCCTGAGTCATCAGCAGCTCAACTAATCCAGCATAACCGGACACAGGTACCATGGCTTTTTCTGCGAGCCATTCTAGTCCAGCCTGGGCCGTTTTACCCTCAGCTGTTGTAGGTGCTGATATATTTTTGTTGATCCAGTCCTGTCGTTTATTGAACTGCTCAATATCTTTATATGCTGAGTCACCAGGAAACAATGCCTGAGCGCCTGAGTACAATCCGTTGACAGCTGTTGCCAACATAGACACGACTCCTCTGGATACTGGTTCAGCATAATTGGCTAAGTTAAACCCTTCCGGTACCTGGATCTTGGACTTGTTATACTCCTCAATAGACTCCTTAAATGCCATAGCCTGCTGGTCATTATTGACTGGTGGGTCAACAGCGATTTGCTGCTCCCTATTTTTCTGCACCTCGTCATCTGGCATTTCTTGTTGAGCACGTTGAATGAGCGCCTCAATGTCATCGCCACCAGCTGCTGCTTGGGTGCCTGGACCCTGCTGCTGCATTGGTTTCTGCTCTGGCTGCATGCCTTGCTGCTGCATACGTTGGATCAATGCATTGATGTCATCATCTTGCTCATTTTTAGGTTGCATTACTCAATCCTTAGCATATTGTAAATTTGTCTTGTTGAGAAACCTGCAGCACGTAGTCTGTCGACATCTTTCTGTGCCACCACACGACCCAATTCAGCTGACTGCTTACCATCAAATAGTCGCTTATCAATCTGTGGCTGTTTGCCATTTGCGCTCTTGCTAACATCTGTTGCTATTTGGTTTAATTGCTTAACAACAGTGTCATAGTTGCCCAAGATACCGTCCTCAGTTACATTCAAACCACCAGATGATATGCGCCCCAATAGCCTCAAATCTGACTCACTCAAGACACCGGACATTAAGCCCAGGTTATCTTTTGTCAGTATAGCCATAAGGTTTTGAGCCTTGTTGATAATAGACTGAGATGCGCCAAATGTTGGTGTCATAGACAGGTAAGTCTGGCCACCGACAACAGCGCTCAAGCCATCATCAGCTGCCAAATCTCTTGCTATCTCAGCTGCCTGGTTTGCTAATACTAAACCATCCTGATCCATGAATGCCTTGTCGATACCAGCCTCTTTTTTTGCTTTAGCCTCTTGCTCTCTTATTGCTGCATCTGCCTCTTGCTTGGCAGTTGGTGACTTCTGAATGGTCCTTACAGACTCACCAGTAGCGGTATCCATTACCTCGATGGCAGTACCTTTGTCAATTGAACGGAAACGTCCTACTTTCAAATCTCCTTTATCACCGCCAAAGCGCACATCTCGGTCAGCCATCTGTCGATCACTATCCAGCATCTGGTTAACACCCTGGGCGAAATACTGTGGGTCCCGGTTCATAATGTTAAACGCTCGGATGCTGTCATCTGGCCGCTTGCCCTCTTTAGTCAGCTTCATGATCCGCTGCTGCATAAAGTTTTGAGCACCTGGAATGTCACCAGCTATTATCAAATCTCTGGCCTGCATCATGTCTTGCTTGTATCTTTTCTGGTCGGCCTCAGACAGTGCAAGAAACCTATTTTGGCTTGCTGCTGCTGCATCTGGCGCGAGCCTGGATAACTCTGCAAATTCAGCTGAGGATGCCAGGTTAAATTCCGGGTCCTGCATCTGTGTTTGCAGCTGCTGCATGATCAAGTCTGCTTCATCCTGGTTAGCCATAGCCCGGTCATTCATATCCATGGTTTGCTGGTTCATTTCCATGTTTTGGTTGCTTTCCTTCATCCTCTGGCTTGTATTTAAGCCAGCTAATGCTGCTTCAAGACCATTGGGACCACCGCCCTGCATAAGTCGAAAGTCGATCATATATTTTCTCCTATTGACCCAAGGCGAATGCGCCAGTCAACTGTCCTAGTAAATCGTTTGTTGCACCAGCCCTAGCTAATGCTGCGTTTGCTTGTGCTGCACCGCCTTGACCAATTGCTGCTGTGCCTTGAGCTGAGTTTTGCACTGCGAGCGCCTGGAGCAGCTCTGCCATTCTTACCTGATCAGCTGCTGACTGTGACCCAGACATTTGCAATAGATTAGCTAGGTTGTTTGTGATGTTATCTACCTGACCTGCTACCTGCTGACCTTGCTGATTAACCAGGTTTGCTTGTGCGCCCGACTGACCTGCAAGAGCATTAGCCAAATCACGACCAGCTTGGTTTCTACCTTGCGCCAGATTGTTAGCAGCATTCATCATGGTATTACTACCGACCTCGCCACCTCTTTGCAGTAAGTTTGACGCCTGGCCACCCAATGATGTTAGTTGACCCATTGTATTTTGCGCCAGATTAGCCTGCTGATTGCCTTGGTTTTGTGCCAGGTTCGCTTGTAGGTTAGCAGTGGCTTGATCCATGCCAGCGCTTGCCTGTCCGGTACCCATAATGTTTTGAGCGCCCTGGCCAAATATATTAGCCTGCTGACCACCAAGCTGTGAGAATAAATTGGCTGACGTTTGACCCTGTTGAGCACCTAAGTTTGCCATCTGTCCTGCTGCTTGTTGACCCCGGTTAGCGACTCCACTCAATCGGTCAAATGCCTGGCCAAATTGCTGTGATGCTAGGCCCTGTCCAAAGCGTTGCAAGTCGCGCATCACTTCACCGCCACCCACACCGCCTGTAGCAGCTGCGTTAGCCATTACTGCCCGGTTGCCCTGCTCTCGTAAGAAGTCGAACTCAGGACTGTTTAGGGTATCATTCATGGCCATCTGTTGAGCCTCAGCACCATAGGCACCTGACAGAGCAGCCTGCTGTTGAGCAGCTTGTGACCCACCTGCAGCAAAGCCGGACAAATCACCTCTGGCCTGGCCAAAGTTTTGCGCCAGTGTATTCTGAGCCTGGTTACCTCTAAAGTTAAGCGTATTATTCGCCATACCTAATTGGTTCTGAGCACCGCCAAGTGCATTAAATAAGGTATTTTGACCACTCATATTGCCCTGTTGAGCAGCCTGGTTAGCCTGGCCAAATGAGTTGTTCAAAAACTGCTGGCCCTGGTTCTGCTGGTTTAGCACATCTTGCCTGGTACCTTGGAGCGCACCAAAGGCCCCAGCATTGCCCTGCTGGAGTAAATCCATAGATTGTGCAAGTCCATTGCCAAGAGCATTCTCAAACCCTTGCAGACCAAAGTTTTGACTGCCTCCTGCTGGCTGCTGTGGAGCCATTCCACTTTGTGCCATTGGTGGAGCTTGATTTTGTGGTAACTGTCCTTGCTGATATTGTGCAACAGGTATAACTTGGCCATCTGCCGTTCTGATGTTTTGTCGCGTTCCATCAGTAAACATTGAACCATCACCAAATCCAGTATCGATGAGTGCTTGGGTTCCAATTATCTCCTGATTATCAAGCAATTCTTGGCGATAACCAGTACCAGGATTAGCCATCTCACCAAACATTCCCTGCACTGTGCCTCCAGGCTGTTGTTGTGCTCCTTGGTTTTGTAAGGCATTCATCATTATATTGGCAAAACCAGCTCCCGGTGCCTGTCTATTTACTATGGCGTTAGCATCATCAGACTGCGCCCTTGGATTATAGCTTGGAGGCATAACATCCTGTGATTGGATCTGCTGCTTCACCTGCTGAGTACCACCAGGTAACATTTGTGGCTGAGTATTATTCATAGCCATAGGCTGATTGCCTGCTAGTCTGTTTTGCATCATCATGGGCTCTGATGGTGCTCTCAATTGATTGTTTCTTACTATCATGTCTATCCCCTAGCGTAATTGCAGCATCTGGCCATTAAAAACCCCCCCCATGCGGCCACCTCCACCTCCAGCTGGCGCACCAACATTAGGATTAGGCATAGGCTGAGGACTGTTATAGTTGCTCTGGTTGAATGGGTCGTTTGGACCTTTGACCGTCATTTGTGGTTGCTCATAAACATTAGGCACACCGGATAACAAGCTTTGCAAATCAACATTTAATTGTCTTGGCTGCATAAAGCTATAGTCGACATTGCCACCCATAAGCGCATTTTGTATCTGCGGCATACCGCCAGCCAGAATATCCTGGGCGCCCATATTGCCTTGCTGCAGCGCTCCCATGGTCATAGGTGCTCCCTGTCCTAATAGGTCCATGGCTCTTTGGTTTCCCTGTAGCCTTTGCTGTGTTGCAGCAGGTATAAGCGTATTAATGTCGTTACGCGCCCTGTCCTCAGCAGCAGCCATATATTCAAGCTGCTGATCAGTTGTTTCGCCAGCTGTTCTAGACGCACGTTTTGATGCATTTCTACTTGTTACCGCACCAAGAATACCAGCACCTGCTACTGCGCCTGCTACTGCACTACCTGTTACACTTGCAACAATCCCACTCATAAGTCACCTACCTCTGACCGCCAGGTCAATATCTCTTTATAGCTTACTGTTAATTCATCACCTGGTTGTATAGCTTTACTTGCAACACAAATGACATCATTTTCCTCAATAACAAACTTACAATTTGGTCTTACTGCGTTATTGATGTATCTGCCCAGCTGGGTCCTATATTCTCCGACCCGGCTGCACCCCATTGGCTGACCAACCTCAAATGACTCTGTGGCAAAAACACCCAGGCCATGGATAGGAGAGTCACCCATGCGAAGTCCATACTCCTCAAGATTAATTTCCACATAATCGTCACAATTCTTAACGATAGCGTCCATATACTCCTGATTTATGCCTAGTTCTTGCAGAAAAAGCGCATAATCTGCACGATTTACGTCATTATAGAAGTTTTCCAGGTCCTCGAAGGTTTCTGCTGTCAGCTGCTCTTGTAATTCTTCACCGCTTTTATCGCCTGGGTCACCAACTGTGTGAAAAGTCACCCAGGTTGTGTCGGTCAATGCATAAGCTGCTCGCTTTTTACCACTGAGCGCTGGCATCATATTAAAACCCTGAAGATGTCTGCTTTGTGCATCATCTGTGGTGACCAGCAGATTACCGGATGTCATCAGCTCTATGTGATCAAACTTGTAAATCTGCCCGGTTAACAAGGTGCCTGCTTTAACTGTCACTGCCCTGGCGTAAATACCACCATGGACCAAATGCTCTACTGGTATATTAGTCTGCTCGTGATGCAGCATACTTTTTTCAAGCTCGAGTATGGCCTGGCGTTGATTTTTTACGCTTGGCATACTGGCTGCGTCTAGTGCTTCAATAATTTGCTTTTCGCTCATGCTATTACCCATCCTAATGTTCTGTCTCCTGCAATGTCGTCTACAGTCTTAATGTATATGATACTGCCAGTACCGCCAGTTAAATCGTAATAGGTCCGACTCGCCTGTGCATCGATTACACCCTCTGGTGAGCCATTGCCTGATATTGGCTGGAGCAGCTCAAGCTGTTGAAAGTAAAAACTTGCCTCCTGAGTCATTAGCCCAGCCTCTGAAACAATGGCTCGGACCCTGGTGAGAGCGCTTAATTCAATCATATTAAACCTTAGCGCTTGGCTTTATCTTAACACTAAGGCCATACAGCCTGCGCTTAACCGGGTCGCTTATAGTGACCTTAAACAAACAATACTGGCTTACTCTGCCATTTTTAGCCCATACCAGACGCAGCTTACGATCACCCACTCGACCAAGCTCTCTGGTCCTTGGGTTCTCGAATAAGGCACCATCCCGGCTTATCTCAAGCCTAGCAACCGGGTCCTTGACCAACTCGTTGCCCACACCGGACTCGCAAAGTAGCTCAATGATAGGTAGTGAGAATGGTAAGTTATTGTTAAATACTGGCGCAGTGGTAAAGAACGACTGCAGTGGCTCCCCGTATTCCAGGAACACTTTCTCATCAATAAAGCCCAACCTGCCATCCTCACTGTCACCGCATATAAGCTGGTTATAGGCATTCAGCACAGAGTTAATTCTGCAGCGCTTAGTGGTTTTTTCACCAATTGAGTCACGCACGATTGATTGCCTCTCATGCCAGCGCTGCGTTGCTATGTCATAAACAAAGGTAAAGTCGCCAATGTTGAAACCGACAAACATGGCACCTCTTAGTGAGTATGACCAGGCAAAGGCATTGCGTATTTGGTCGCTGCGTAAACTGTGCAGCACATTATCAATAGCAGTCGTGCTGACCTTCTGAGCAGCCTGGCCACTAAATAGATAAATCGATGGCTTTTCATTTTTGCCTCGACCTAACCACATGACCTGATTGCCTAGCTCAACTAATGATTTTGGAGCACTGCACCCGGTTGGCAAGAAAAAACCAGAGCGCCTAAATGGTACCCCAGCCCCTCCGATGTTGTTAAATGCCTCTGTGGTTAGCGTACCGCACAAATAGAGCTGGTTATTGAATACGAATGGGACCACGACATCGTCCGGGTCACTCTCGGCAGTAATACTGTCAAGAGCATTCCAGTCCAGTCCATTGTTAACTGCGCTCACGATGGCCTTTTTTTCATCAGTGGTCACGATAAAGTAACCATCGACAAAAGCGACCTCTAATGGCTTGCCGTTAGCCTGAAAACCCGGATCATTAATCACCTGCATATTAGGTGAGTCATCTGGATTGTAAATATAACCAATACCGTCAGAATTGATCATCATGATCTGCTGGCCATTATTAGCAAATGACACGCGCCCGGTACCAAGAACTGCACCCACATCCACCAGGTTATAAACGCTGGTAAAATTTGGTAATACTACCTGGTCAAGTCGCTGCAGCCTGATGCCATTTAAGAAGTAAGGGACATTATTAAATACGATACCGCCTCTGTTGCTATCCCTAATCAAATTAGATGACGTTGCCACCTCTTTGAGTCCCTGTACATTAAACAATGCACCTGGTGATAATGATGGAGCCTGTGGGATGTTCGGATACAGGTTAACGCACCGCTGATTGCTCAACGGCAGTGAATCTGACTGATAAAAGCCATTTACGATGTCAATCTGTATAGTTTGGCCCATTATGATGCCTTAAATATAAGCTTTTGCGCTTCAAAGTCTGTTGTGCCAGTGTCGTTCTCAACGAACACTTCGATGAAGTCATCAGTGTCCATGTCGACCATCCAGGTCAAGCTGACCACTCCAACTGCGACAGATGCTATCTCTCTCGAGATGCCAGAGTCGGCAATTATTGCTCCATTTTTGGCAACATAGAAAGTAAAAGTAGATGTTCCAGATGTTGGCCTACCGCTGATCACAACAGACACATTGACATCTTTAGGTCTGCGCTCATTAAGCGTGATTCGACCAGCAGCGCTCACCGTCATGTAATCGCTGTTCTGGTCTGTAAATACACCGTTAACGACTACTGGAGTATTAGTGGTTGTGATAGTGGTGGTGGCTGTTGCACTTAGTGATATAAGGGCCTGTGGATTACTGGTTGGTATGTTATCTACCTGGCTAAAATCCCACCCTGAGTCACCGTACACAATGCCAGATAAACCGACCATGCCACCTTGTATTTCCACCAGGCTCACATAGCCAAATGACCCAGCAGCTAAATTTGCGCTGGCTGGCTCACCTTCGATAAATGTTTGTGTGCCAGCAGTGCCTAGCAGCTCAATTAAATTAAGCGATAAACTTCTAAAAATAGCAGTACCCAAGTCTAAGAACTTGAATGTGGCATTACCTGATTCAAGCACTGTTACCTGGTTCATTACTAGTCTTTTATTGGTGCCACTTTGGTAAACGAAACCAAGTGAGCCTGTGACATTTTCAAAAAGCAAGTTATATAAACCTACTATTGGCTTGCTTAAGTCACCGATTGCTAGGCATTCAACCACTCGAACCCAGCGCATGTTAAATGATCCAGTAGTCGTTAAATTATTACTAAACAATTTACCATTAGGGCATGACAAGCTGATCTCTTTTATAACCTGGTTGCCCTCACCACAAGTAAACATTGTTTCGTTTCCAGTGTAAGTAAGTGTGTTTGCTCTTGGGTCAACAGAGCGCAAAATAGTATTGGTACCCATGGTGAAACGAGCTGGTGATGAAATGTTATTCACAATTAAATAATCGGTGTTTTCTGCCAGCGCAATAACACCTGATACAGCAGTTGGAAAGTCCTCGAACTCTGAGATTATCTGAGTATTGCTGGACTGCGCCACCTCGCTGTTGGTGACTACTACCCGGTTGCCATCCTGCTCAATAGTAATGCCATTACCAGCTCTAAGTCTACGCCAGTTTATGGTGTTACTAGTGGTATTGACAATCAGAGGCACACCATCTGTGGGTCCTCCAGCATTACCGACCTGCATGCTCATTCTAATTGCGTCTTGTAGGTTTACTCCCACACTAATGCCGTTACCACCAACCAGTGAACGCAGCTGATAATTAGGGCCAGCGCCAGTTAATACTGGTGTACTACCTGCAGGCGAAATTGACTGTAATGCGCCAGTCGTTCCAAGCGCTGCAATAATGTCAGCCAAGGTGACCTTGTAGACAGTACCGCTATCAGATACCAAGAACAAATCACCGTTTTTTACTGTCTCTTTTGCAAGTGCATCTCCGACCTCTTTTTTAAATGTTGGGCAGCTCATGGCATGTCTCCTAATAGTGATCCATCAGTGCTACATTCATCCTGGTCCTCGCAGCACCCATCAAAAAATGTCTGGTCGTAGTAATTATCGCCAGTGTAGTCGTTACCAGATCCAGTAGGGAGAGCTGATGGCATATTCTGTTTGGGTATTGATACACCCACTTTATAAATTGTTGCCCGGGCCTCGCGTACAAGCTTTGCCAGGTTTGGTGTGACGTCAAAGTCATAACCTCCTGCCAGTCTCTCAGCTAAAAGCATCACCATTGGCTCGTATGCGCCAGCTGGTACCGTCAAAGCATCGTTGGTTGAATTGACTAAGGTATAACCGAGTTTTACGCCATTAGCGTCCAGCATTTGCATCATACGGTTTAGGTACCGGATACCTGTCTGGACCTCCACCGCTGGCACCGTCTGTTCATCAGCCTGGAGCGTTAGCTCAGTAAGCGCATCTTTTATGATAGTGCCTGCAGTTTCCATGGTTTACTCCGCTTACTTTTTCTTAGCTGCTGGCTTTGTAGCTGCTGCTGCTGCTGGTGCTGGTTCTGGTGCTTTTGTTGGCTCCATTACCTCACCTGCTGTGGCCTCCTCCTCTGTTAAAAAGAAGTCGTGCGACATCATGTGTCTAATGTTTGCAGGAGTGTCGTTAATCTCAACACCTCTTACTTGACCGTCAGCGTATTTTTTGTAAAGTGTGATTTTTTTCATGTTGGTTTACCTTCATGTGGATAGAAAAATGGCCACCGAGGTGGCCAATACTAGGGAGCTTATTAGGAACCGTAGCCTAGACCAGCAAAGAACGGATTGAATGTTACAAATGCAGGTAACAAATCGAAACGAATCTTTTGGGTGTTGGCATCACCGTCAGCATACTTGGTCACACGTAATGAGAAACCGTCCTCAGATGTGATCACAGTATCGGTGTCATAAAGCTTGGGTAACTTGATGGTTGCCATGCCGTATGCCTGCTTATGGAAAAACAGGTTAGGCTGATAAGTACCGCCAGCTGCACCAAGTACAGTAATGACGTCACCAGATACTGGTGCTGAGTCAACTGTGTTGTACTGACCTGCTACTTCAAATATTGCCGGACCTGCGACCTGGATGGTACCTGCGCCTGAAACCAATGTGACGTCAGCAATAACCACTGCACGATAAGCTTTAAGAGCGCCTGCTCCATCAGTAAACGCTTTACGTGTGCTTTGGTTAAGGTAATGACGACCAGTAATTTCAACGACTGAACCAGCTTTAATGGTACCAGCTGCAGTCATACCAGTTACAGCAAGAGATTGGATCATAGTGTCTTTGTGTGCAACATAGGTAACAACTGGATCAGCTGATAATGTACCAGCGCGGTCAACTAGTGTTGGGTCATCGACAATCGGCTGCAAAGTGTTGCAACTGATAGCACTCATCCCACCAAACTTCTGTGAAATTTGCGCTCTACGCCATGCTGTATTGACCAGGTCATTATCACCTGATGCAAGACCTGACTGGGTGTCAGCTAATCGAGTAGTAGTGTATGGGTTCATGACATAGTAAATGTCATTATCCATTGGCACACCAATTGAGTCCATCAATGCGCCTGCACCAGCAACATCAGACCATGCATCAACTGCTACGCCTGGAGTACCGACAGACAAGTTAGCATTGCGATACATATACTCTGCTAATGATGTCTCTAGTGTTGTTACTGCTCGAGTGGCCATAGGTGCAAGGATTTGATCAATCTGATCAGCTTCAAGCGCCTCTTGGATGTTTTCCCATTCAGTAGCAATTGTGATGTAGTCCTGCACAGTTGCAGTCGCTTTACCAGAGAGAATGTCAGACTTGCTAGAGCCTGAGATGTCACCGCCTGGTGTGCGTATTGCGTTGTAATCGTGTGGACGTTTTACGGATACTTGGCCACCAGATGATGGTGTAAAATCGCCTTGTATTAATTGGGTGTCGATTGCCTTACAAAGACAACGGCTGGACTCGAATTTTTCAAGAAAAACCCGGGCCAGCTTTTCGACCGTATTGGAATTAAAATTGTTAGCCATGATAGCAGTACCTTATTCAACTGAGACTTTGCCTCCTGTCAGTGGGTACTGATCTGACTTTGCAGATGCTTTGCCAGAAACCCGGGTCGGAGGCTTACTTGCATTGCTTGATCTGACTGCTTTGAGCCTAGACCGCACATTGCGTTCAATGTGAAGTATTGCCTCGTGTGGTTGCATATAGCTTAAATCTGCCAATAGTGCTGGGTTTTTCGACAATGCTGACGTCATCTGCACACCCTTTTCGTCATCCATTAGATACTTGGCGACTTGGGGACCTAGACTAAAACTACCAACTGTCTCAATTGCTTTATCTAAAGACTGCTGACTAATTTTAAGCTCTTTGGCTTTTGCATAAAACTTTTCTTGTCGACCTTGTGCCTCTGCTTGCTGGCGTTCTTGAGACTGTCGCTGGAGCTGCTGTTTCTCGTTTTGCTCCTGGTCCTGCCTCTGCCGCCATTGGGCATGCTCACGCACTGCAGTATCACGCTTTTTGACCTGTTCCTCAACATCCGAGGCATAATAATCTATGTCCGGGATGGTCGGCTCAGGATTAATTTGAGCGCCATACTTTTGACGTAATTCCTCGTTCTGTTTTTCCAGCTCGAGTCGCTTACGCTGTTCCTCACGATACTTCGCATGTTGCTTGTTTATCGCTTTATTAACACTATCCTGGTTAACATTAGCGTCAGCATCATCATCAGTCTTTTTTTCGTGCTCTGGTTCACTAGCTGGGTCTGACTCCAGCTCTGGATTGTCACCCAGGTTTTCAGTGTCAGCTATCTCAAAGTCCATCTCATCAATAGAGTCACTGCTTTGCAGGTCATCGTTTTTCGGATCCATCTTGTTTCGCCCTTTTAAGGTAATTAGCCTGGAATAGTGGTCCAGTACCATGTTGATTACATTATAGACAGTTTATTAACAAACTATCAATTATTTGCAGTTACTTTGTCTTTTTTCTGCCACTGCCTGAGCTTTTACGCTTTTTGCCATTACATCCAGCCATCAGTTTTCTCCTAGTCAATTGTGAATTTAAAACCCTTTGCTGCTTTCTTCTGTTGACCTAATGGTTTGCCGATGTAAGCGTCACCAAATGACTCACCGACCCACTCTGGCAGCAGTCCCACTTTCTGTGGTGCATACTCTGTCTCTGCACCGCTTGCTGTCTTGTTAAACTCAGCGTTAGGGCCGAAGTTTACAAAGGAATTTTGACCTCTAGTTTCAGTGGTAAGAGCTCGCCTGGCAATCGGTGAATACATTGCAGCATGTGACCTAAATGCATTGTCCTCACCGCCAGCTCTAAAGCCTAAACCCTCTTTACTGTGGCCAAAATAATCATGTACGACTCTGAATATATCATTAACTGTTGCAGGTTTACCAGAAATTGTATAACCACTATCAGCTAACAGTGGATTGCCTGGGAATAAGTCATCCTCGCCACCAAAGCCATCGTCTGTAGGGAACACCCACATATGATTGTTTTCGTTGATGTCCTTGATAGCGTTTCTTGGATTGCCATATGGGTCACCTTTGTTCGATGGTATGAACTCTGGCACAAATCCGGTCTTGAGTATCTCGTCATACTGCTCGAGTGTCTCCTCAGCCAAGGCATTGTAAGCTGCTTTAACCGTAGGATTATCTGGTGCATGCTCCATCTCATCAAAAAGCCTGGCAATCTCCTTACCCCTGGCCTCATCGACTGGCATGTATTTGTTGATAGGCTGATATGTAGCGCCCTGGCCGACCCGGTCCATGTACTTACGAGCGACCTCAGCTGCCTGGACGTTGGGTTTTACGTCAAACCCAGGAATGCCTCTGGGTAAATCGTTTAGCGCTCCGTCTGGTTCGCGTTCGTAGAGAGGCTTTTTGCCACCTTGTTTCGTCTTAATCGCCCCACTCTGTTCATCCAGTACCCAGCTGCCTCCTCGTACTCCTCCTCGCTGTCGAATTGACTGCGCTCTGGCTTCACTGGCAGACCGTTGCTCATCGGTCCGAACACTGTCGTATTGGAGCTCTGCATTTGTGGGGAGCCCGAGCTCTGTGCGCTGGGCATCGTTGAGCCCTGCGACTGCTCTGACTGTGCCAGCAGCTCTTTGGGCAGCAGGTATTCTGTCACCATCTCGTAGGCCCCCTTGATTGACTCCGGTGTCAAGGTTCCCTGTCGCACCTTGTCGGCCAGCATAGTTTGCAATCGCGTCTGCTGCTGAGGCATCAAACTGGTCACCTGCTCCTGAGTTAGCGCCTGTGCCAACATCTGAGACAGATTGGTCGATCCACCTTTGCGTGAAGTTTGCTCGTTCATCGTCATTCCCTCTATATTTCATTATCGATACATCTGGCATTGGGTCACCGTCTTGCCACCCTTGCTTGCGAAATACCGTTTTTAAGTCGTTCAATTGATTAGCATCGTAATAGCTTTCATTGAATGGAATGGTACCCACTTCCTCAAAGCCATACTGCGAATACATCTCTGGCAAAAAGCCCTCTGGATTGCCTGGCGTTCTGACCTTGAATGCATCCAGTGCTGTCACACCTTCCTCAATTGCTTTAGTCATTACAGCAGGACCAGATATGCCTGGCGCACCCAGCTCATTACCTATAACGCCTTGTAACACCTTCTCATTTGGTGTAAGTCCGGCAGCTGCAGCATCAAATCCAGGATACTCAGCACCGTAATTATAATCACTTCTGGTTGAGAAGTACACCTCATTGTCACCCAGCTTGTATATTTTGGTCTTGCCATCCTTCACACTTTTGGTCAAGTCCTTGATCTTGTCTTTGCTGTCAAACTGCGTGAGCGTTGGCGCCATTGAGTTTGCGCGTAATGCCTTGGTAAAGTCAGTGATACTTACACCGCCAGCATTCACTGCATTATCAGTCGACTTCCACTGCCCTCTCATAAAGTCATCAGCAATCTGCGCCTGTCTGGGCGATGCAATACCCTCAATAGGCTCTGTAGGTATGCTCCTGGCCACCTTATTGTCAATCTGCTGCGTAGGTAAGCCCATTTGAAAGCTGCGAAAGTCTCCACCGACTGGTTTGCCATACATAGCGCGTTTATTAAACGTATCTGGAAACAATGTTTTCATCGATACTGGCCTGGCAAACTTGCCTACGACCTCACCCTTCACGCCATACTTATAACTTCTGTGCTCCTTGGTACCATTTTTGCCCAGCTCGACTGCAGCATCTGGCCCCTGGTCCACCCGGATAACCAGCAAGCCATCACCCAAGTTACTGCCAGCATAGCCATCGTCTATCAATTCGCTCCTAATACGCTCCATATTTGGCGCACCAAGGTCTTGAGCCTTAGCGGTACTCATAGCTCTCATTAATGCCTTACGCTGGTCAAATGACATATTCCTGGACCATTTGGCGTATGCATCTGGGTTTTCAAGACCAGGAAAGTCCGACATACCTTTTTGTGACCTTATAACCTTGTCAAGCTCGAGAGCATTCTGATCAGGTATCCGGCCATCGCGCACGTAAGCGCTGATTGAGTCCATGAATGACTTGGAGAATGTCGCATTGGATAGGTGAGCATCTTTACCCATGGCGGATACGACTACAAAGTCTGAGCCTTGAAGCTTTTTAATAGCATTCATGTCATCAGCTGCCCACACCACACCATCCTCTCGTGATGACTCTAGAAGTGGGAAACCTGGACCGCCTTGCAACTCTACCGGGTCAATTTTGCTGCTATCGAGGCCCTCAAATGAGCGCCCTGCTCCGGTTAAGTCTGCCAGTGTTGGCTTGATGCTTTTGCCCTGCAGCATTTCTGGTGTGATGGTCGGCAGCTCATCAATGCCCTTGTCTATTCGCGCCCCATCTGAATTTGGTGCATCACCTTTGGCCACACTTTTAAGTATTTGGTTTGTCTGTGACTCTGGGCCTGTCCAGCTGTCAGCACCTGCGCCAAATCTCGCGTCATAATACTCTGGGTAATACTTCTTAAGCTCATCAACAGCAGACTTGGTCATGTCATCTTGTTTAAGCGTTGGGTTTTGATCCAGAAACTCTGGCAATGATGGCAAATCTGGTATGCCAGTCTGCTCACCAACTTGCTTTAGCTCATCCGGGGAGAGCCCCCGGTTTATTTTCATGTTACCGCTGATCATCCACTGACCAGCCATATTTGGGTTCGTCTTGTACTTGTAAAAACCACCGTAAGGCACCTGATCTTTAATCTCAGCTGTCTGCACGTTTACATTGCCAGCTTTGGTGCGCTCGCTGCGCTTTAATGCCTCAGCCTGCCAGTCGACATCGTTGGGCATTTCTACCTCTGCCCATACCTGGTTCGCTGGTCTGTACTGTGGTACGACTTTAGCCTTACCTGCTTTAGTAGTAGGCCCTCCATCGAGTGGCTGCTTGGTTGCCTTGCCACCAATATGTGTAGCAGCAGCTGCGTCACCAGCATGCCAGCCTGGACGATAAGCCAATGGCCCTAGTGAACTTTTGACCTTGTCAGTTGGATTAGCTGGGACCTCTTTTTGACCCTTGCGCTTGGCATCTGTAGCTGCTCTCTCGCCTGCTGTTGCATCCTCCCACTTGCCGACCTCTACCTTCTGGTCCCGGTTGACAAATAGCGGATATAAATCACCGTTATCATCGGTCCTGAATAATTTATATGCTTTGACTGTGTCCTGTGGCTGGTACCCTTCGCTCGCCTGTAGCTCTGGTGCTCTAGTTGGTGGCACCTTGGTTGGATCAAGCTCAATACTTTGCATATCAAATGATTTATCTTTGTTGAATGCCTCCAGCACAGCGCCATAGTCAAAGTCTGACCCTTTTCTGTTGCGTAAAATAGCTGGTATTACTGCACTGAGCCCTTCGCCTACCACCGGGATGGCTCCCACAGCTGCAGCTGCTATGTCAACACCATCGCCTTGAGCAATCGCCCGGCCCAGGTCATCGCCACCAACAGCGTCACCAACAATCGGTACCGCCTCAGCACCCATGCCCAGGTTGCGGCCTATTTCCATGGCACCAAATCGATTACTGATAATGCCTGTGTCATACAATGCATTGCCAATTGTGCTCGATAAGCGCTCACCTAGTGACTTTTCATATGGCCTCAGCTGCGACTCAGGTCTAGTTAAACCATCCTGGACGTTATCCTCAAGCGTTCTGGGCCTTGCCATGGCATCCTCAATCGCTTGCTTCATATCCTCCTCATCCATGTCATCCGGGAACCTGGCCAGAGTGTCGCTGTTGCCAATATTTATGTCCATTACTCGAGCTCTCCAGTTTCTACGTTAAACGTGAGCACCTTCATGTTACTAGCCACCTCACCGTCCAGCTGTACATTGGTACCGGACTGAGCTGTCAGCATTTGCTCTAATTCTGTAAGCCTTAGCGCCAGGTCAGATTGATCCACAAACTGCTTATTGTTTATTTTCTGCTGTTCCAGTGACTGCTTACCATCTTGCTCCATGAGCTTAATTTGTGCTTTCTGTTGCTCCATCTCAAGCTTCATTTGCAGCTCGGCAATTTTAATCTCATTACCTTTCTGCTTGTACTCGAGCTCGGCTGCGTCTACCTGCATTTTGAGCTGCAGCTCGGCCTGCTTAAGCTGTGCATCCTGGCCCCTGTTCTGCTGGTCCATGAGCGCTGTTTGAGCTTTCATCTGCTCAATTTCCATGGCCATAACATTCAAGTCTGGTGGTGGTGGCTGGTTAGCTGCTGCCTCCTGTTGAGCCTTGAGCACCTCCAACTCCTCATCAGTCATTTGGTCCTCTGGTATCATGCCAGCATTGATCATCTGTACCCTGGCTCGCTCGGCCACTTTGTCAAAGTTTGGTGCCTCAATGTTGCTCAAGTGGATGTCTGCAGCAATGTCGAGCAGCTGAGGATAGATGGCAGCGACACGCTCAAACGAGGCAATGGACTCCTCCTGTCGATTTTTATATGCAGCACCTACATCAATTGTGACGTCATACTGGCCCTGGGTTAAGTCATACAGGTACACAGTGTCCTGGGTTTCGTCATCCAACATTGGCTGATTGATCACCAGGTTCTCAAGTGACCCATCATCCTGGGTAAGTAAGACCTCCCTGGTACCGTCATACACTTTTGGTATAGCTCGCAGCAGCAGCTCACAGGTACGCTCAATTGCTACCTCGAGCGCCTCAAATACCCAGCTGGTACCATTGTTTCCACGGTCAATCTGCTTGCCAATGGCCACACCTGACTGCATGCCAGGATTATCACCAATGTTGGCAGCGAATATGCCTGCAGCCTTATTAATACCCTCGTCAGTCATCTGCATAAGCGTCACTACTGACTGATTTGCGCTTGATGTGTTGCTATAGAATGGTGCCTGCTGATCACCAACATGGTTATAAAGCTGGACCGGGTCAAAGTTTGTGTTCAAAGACTTGATCTTGTCCTCAAATCCAGCGACCTGCTCCGGTGTCATAAACCACTTGGACCTGGGACTTAGCGCGACCTCCTCGACATTCCGGCTAAATGCATAGTTATGCACTCGCTGTATGTCCATCAATCGCTCAACGGCACCCATCCAGATTATCTTGCCCTCTGTGACCTCAAAATTACCGTAGCATGGCACAATTGGGACAAAGTCAAAATCGATGCTCTCCTCATCAGTTAACCACTCAGATGCACTAAACCAGCGCTGCTGACATTCAAATGCCTCTACCTTGCGCTCCTCTTTAATCTCAACACCCTGTTCAGCAAGCTCATCCTGGACCTGTATAAACTCATCGTTGACCTCATACACTGAGCCATCCGTCATTTGCACGATTGTTTTTTCAACTGGCTTAAGGTAATAGAGCTGACCAACAGTCACAAATTCTGGCTTGTAGTAGTAGGTATCATGCCAGTCATCATTGCCCAGGCTAACCAGTGCAGCATCTGGGAACTTTCTAGCAAACTCCTCCTTGCTGATGTAGTGCTTAATTATTCCCCACTTGCCATCACTAAATGTCTGGTCCTGGCTGTCTGCGCTCAGGATAACTCGTTGATGAAAGTCGTGAATTGGCTTGATTAGTAGGTCTTGGTCGAATGACACCTGTTGCGCGTACTCTTTTACAATCTCCCAGCCTGCAATGCCACCCATAGCAAGCTTTCTACCTGCACCGTTTTTGATGCGCTCAAACTTGGATAGGTTGCGTATGGTACGAATAAGACCGTCAATTACTGTGGCCTTATCTTTGGTTGCATCACCGCCAGCTGGTCGCACTCGCATGCTAAACTCAGCCTGCATGACCTCACCGACAATCTGGTTAACAATAGGATTGACCCGGTCATCTGTGTACTTGGGCCTGCCCTTAAACTTGTGGATAATACTGGTTTCCCATTGCCCATTGCGCTTAGTGCAAAAGTCTATCGCCTCTTTGGTTTGTCTACGTTGGTCGCGCTGATCACCCTCAGCTGCTCGCATAGTATTAACAACATCTGATACGTTTGAATACTCCATCTACCATCCCTCAAAATCTAGTTTAACTGGTTTTTTATTAAGCACTGGTGTCTCCATGCACATTGCGAGGCAATCTGCCATATTAGGTGACTTACGCCCGAACTTGGCGAGCATCTCCTCTTTTGGCATTAATGCAATCTTACCAGTTAAGTTTTTCTTTCTTGGTATACCACAGAGCTCGGCTCTTAACTTCATAACGAGTGGTATCTTGCTGCTAATGCTGACCAACTCATCCGGGTCCGTATATTTGTCCATAGTAACTGCTTCATGTGTAAGCTTCATGCGCCTTGCTAATTCAACATAGTATTGCGCTCGCTTGTTATAGAATAACTCTTTGTTTGTTTTTTGGCCATCAGCATAAACGCCATCATATACCACATCTGGATCATCGACAGAATTACTGCCCTTGTACATCCTGGCCTCTATGTGATTTATGCCTTTAAAACTTTCAGCAATCTGCTTACGCAGCAGCGCTCCCATTCCATCGCCATCCCATACAAACAGGTCTGTCCGGTCAGTTATCGCCAGGTCAGTGGCCACATCACATGCCAGGTTGCCATTGGCCTTGTCAATCTCCATGCATTGGTCAAAGTGTATACCCTTCCTGCTGGCGTAGGCATTCTTATCGTTACCAGTATCAGCTGGGTCCAGTGAGCTCACCCTGGCACCTGTTGGGGTTATCCCCAGCTTATCCACAGCGTCCAGGCACGAATCGAACCACTCCGGCTCAATCAATGCGTCCTCGACCTGGTCGTTGAATTTGCCCTCCCAAATCCAGTCATACTTGGCCCGGGATAAGTGATCAAAGTCCCAGGACCTGAGCAGCTCGAGCTCGTCATTCCACCATGGATTGTCACGCCAGTTGACTTTGAATATTAGATGAACATTGTCCTCATAATATCCGTAGGTTTCCAGTTCATCGTAATACGGTACCAGAAACCTTTGAGAGAATGGGTCAGCACTAGATTGTGGATTGGCAGTAAACCATGCCTGTGCTCCTGGGTTTCGTATGATGGTAGGCAGCAGCTTATCAATTGCATCCTCTGATGCTGTGTGAGCCTCCTCAAACCATGAGTATTTGTATGACTGAGCTGACTGCATTGCGTCCGGGTTAAGATTGGCACCAGTGTATGTTGTGGTCGCTCCGTTTGGTGCGATTACTGCAGTCTTTTGGATGTCCCAGCCTGGCAGCATAAGCCTTTTTCTTACTGACTCTTCAAAAACACGATGCACTGAGTCTTTGATGGACTTCTGGAATTGGCGTAGGCAGTAGATGTCAGCAGCCTCTGTTTGCATCCGGTATGTCATGATGTCACCAACACCAATGGACTTACCGCTGCCTCGGCCACCGTAGGGAACTATGATTGGTTTCTTGCTAAAAAACGCCCTCTCAAGCGCTTTGTTTAGTTTGAGTTTAGGCATAGCATGTCAGCCTGATCTAGTTTCTGCTGGTAGTCAATGCCAAGGTACCACTCAGCTATTGCCTTTAGCAGTATCATTTTTCTCCACCTCCAACATATTCCCAAGTGTATTGACGCTTGCCAGTACCTTTGCGATTTTCAGTCCCTACTGGCTCATAACCTTTATAGTGGCCAAACACATTCATTGAATGTGTTACGGTTTCTTTTCTCACGTTGAACTTTGCTGCCAGCTCTTTGGTTGTCATATTATTTACCCTCTTTTAGTTTATCGTTTGCGTTCACGAACTCCACTGTCCAGTTAAGGTCCTTACCATCAGCACCAACATGAGTCTGCTCTACCTTGTCGCCATACTTCTTAGGCTTAAGCTTGGAGCTGATCCACTTCCTGGTTTCTACCCTTAGCCGGGCATGCTGCACACCTGCAGATGTCAATATCTTGTATGGCTTACCTGTCTCCGGGTCCAGCACTGGCACATCGTCAATAATAAGGTCCGTTGTGGCCTCATCATCAGCAATCTCGAGCATCTCCTCCACTAGAGAATCCGCTGCCTCTTGCTTGGCTCTCGTGTATTGGTCCAAAAACTCATCGTTCTCTGCGAGCCATCCGAACATACTAGACTTACTAGGCATACCCTTTTGCTCGGCCACTTTACGCATGCTCATGCCCTCCGCTAAGAGAGCACAAACTTTGTTGGCCAATTTTGGAGTATACTTTCTTGGTCTACCGACTGCCATTACCTAACTCCTTTGCTTATTTTCGTAGATCTTTAACTAGATTCATCAAGGCGTGAATTTCACTTTCTGTACAATGTAAAAGAAATTCTCTACCTTCCGCTTGTTGCTCTAAGTCTCCTTACCTTCCATTTCAGCTTCAAGCACTTTAATTAAACACATGCAAAGTGCCATTTGTGGGGAAAAGTAAAAAGCTTCGATTATTTCTTGTTTTATTGCATTATATTTACTAGCTATCCATATATCCGAGTCAATTTCTTTAGGTCTGTAATGTGAAATATTATGTTGAATAACTAACGGCATTAACTGATTCCAGTTGTTACAGTAATTTAAAAATTTAGGTGGTCTACAATTAGTCCTAACTTCACCACTTACATATTTATATCTAACGGTATAACCCAACAACTCCGCAATCCGCTTATTAATTTCTTGGTTAGTCATCGCTTTACCCCCTTATCTATAGTGTTGCTAGTTAGTTTATAAGCATAGTTTTTCATATGCTCAAGAGCATCGACAACGTAGTAGTTAGCAGATTTCATTGGCTGCTTTTTCTTGTAGACGCTTATTGCTTCGCGTATACCATCTGCCTTTGCAGTAGCTAACTGCTCTTTTAAATTAACAACGTCATCATATAATTGGGAAATAGAAGTGTCTGAATCCATGCTATCAATAAAAGAATCAAAAGTTTTGCCATCTGAAAATAATTTCTTCATTAACCATTACCCTCTAAATAAGACTCTAAGAATATTAACTCGTCAATATCCACTGCCGCGACACTACCGTCTACGGTGTTTATATCTCCTTGTCTGGACTTAACTAGGTTGTTAGCTAGATTTCTAAGCCTTTCAATCTGTTCGCGCAGCTTGATAATTTCGGCTATGTCGGATAGTGCGAAGTCGGGAGTTCCGTGTGTAAAGTACCAATTATGACCGATCCACATTTCCCATTGCGTTGCAGATCGTTGAGTGTTATCAGTGCGCTTAAAATAGTCGCGTTCGTTATCAGAGTGGGTGCAACCCACTGGCGCACCCGCAATAATCGCTTTTAGCTCTTCGGTTGTTTGTTTCATTTGCTTTGCTCCAATTTGCCAGCATAAATCTCTGCATATGATATTGAATGTCTTATACCTGCCTTGTAATATTCGGCTCTTACTTTGCTGGCAGGTGGCGGGTTTGCGTTAGTTACCATGAGTTTACCCTCTCGTTTATTTAATTTGCTGACGCACTGGTGAATACAGTGTACCGCTAACAATTATCCAGTCTTTCCTGATCCACTTGGTCACTTGTTGTGGCAACACGCCATTGGCCCGGGCAAAATCTGCCTGGCTCGCGTAGTGCTGCTTGATGTAATCAATTAGTGGCATTATCTGCCCCCCTCATAAAGTTTTCCTGCATCGACACCTGCTTGAACTCCTCCTCGTCCATATTCTCCAGGACCGATTTGGCGTTGTTGTACATGGTCCGTAGCATGTAGTTTGCTTTGGCCCGGCTACTGGTCATCTTTGGATTAGCGACTGCAAAATGCATAGCGCCACAAAATATCACCTGCT
>Ga0306872_100092_pt1 | contig 38689 bp, 64 predicted proteins | sample AntRauMeHopE1498_FD_190455 | JGI IMG/M metagenome (GOLD analysis project Ga0306872, IMG submission 190455) | Saline lake microbial communities from Rauer Islands, Antarctica - Metagenome Hop E1 #498 (v2) (version 2) | ecosystem: Environmental > Aquatic > Non-marine Saline and Alkaline > Saline ...
AAATGGATGATGCGAATATCCCTACTCATGGCGCTGATGTTGATAAGTGGCTGCGCGACCGTGCCAAGCGATAGCGCGGTTTGTGACGGCACAGCGATGCTGCGCACGGCACACGCGGCGGCTCTTGTCGCCATATCTGACGCACATGCAAAGCAATCCGGCGCGGCGCTGATCGGCACAATCGACGCGGGGTGCGCGATGTGATTCTGCGCATTATCCTTGCAGAGCTATCGCGCGCGGACGCATACCCGTCCGACTGGTACGGCTATGCAAAAAACCAGCTTGCCCACTTTGCCCTAGGAATAACCACGGCGTCACTTCTGGCACAGGCACATTTCGCGGTGTTCAATGAGTTTGCGCAAAAGGGCGCAACGTGGGCCGTCGTCGCGGTGGGTTATGCGGCATTTGAAATCCTACGCCAAGGATGGAACGGACGCGACACGGTTGAGGATTGGCTTTTCTTCGCGCTGTATGGCGGGGGATTGCCGATATTCCTGTTCAACGAGGTCGCGATCGGATCCCCGATGCTGAGTATAAATTCCCAACTGGTGATACCGTGGTTTGCGGTTGTGATGTGCCACCTGGCGGGCGGCATTGTTGCGCGCGTTGTCACGACACAGAGCAACAAATGAGGGACGATAACGCAATGGACGTTTTTTTGAACTACTGGCCAATGATCTGCGCGGCTGTTGCTTTTATCGCGGGATATACTGAGCTTAAGGTAAATCACAAATCACTGCGTTCTGATTTTGACGGTGAAAAAACCCGCCGTGATCGAGAGCGCGCCACGGATGTTGAGCTGACGCGGGATATGTTCCGCGAGATCCGCGCAGATATTAAAGAGGGCCGCGATGATGTTAAGCTACTCTTGCAGCGTGACCGGGGACCGAACTGACAAGCAATCCTTGAGGGATGCGCGCGGGCCTTTTTGTTTGAATGGCGTTGCGTCCTATGGCGTGGGGGTTATGGTGATTGTCTCATGGGCGCCGGGGTATTGCTTTAGACCCTCGCAGAGTTTCGCCGCGCAGGCGTTGCAGATCGGTCCCGTGCTTTGATACCCGGTGGCCTTGTTTACCCATGATATTGATATTGTTTTTTCGGGGTGGTCGCAGAAATCTCCATTCATCCGTCTATCTCCTATTTGTACCCGCGTAGGGCGTCACGTTCTGCGACGAGTGCCTTGGCGATTGTGTAAAGGTTGTGCGCCTCGTCCATCATCCCATCGACGTTGTAAAATTCCATATCGCCATCGTTGAAACACGGTTTTGCGCTGGCCTCGTATTCTTCCCAAGCGGCATCCACCGCCTCTGTCGTTGTGTCAGTCATGGGGCTTCTCCGGTGGCGCGGTAGGCTTCTAATGCTGACAGCATTAACCTTACGTTTTCTTGAGAGACGGGCCTAAAACTAAGCGTCCTATTCACGGCATCCACCAACTCATCCGCCGCCTTCACCCGCTTTTCCAGCGCCGCGATGTGCGTCAGGATAGCCGCCAGTTCCTCTTCCGCCAATGTGACCCCCACCGCATCTTCATTCTGCTGTTTTAGGCCATCCATCATCTGATCTATCTGTTCCGGTGTCATATCAATGTCCTCTAAATTGTGTGGGCATCGCGCCCCATGTGATCCAAGCCGCGCCAGCGATAAGCGCCAGCAGGGCTATGCGGCCCGCCCATTCAATCGCAGCATCGCGGCGGGCTTGGCGGCGCGGTGGATTTACCGGGCGGAGGATGCGCCATAGGGCTAGGATGATGCTCACTGCACACCCCCAAACCCGTAGACAATCCACGGCAGGGCGGCAAAGATAACTACCAGGCATATAACGCCGATAACGTCACCGATAAATTCGCGGATCATTGCGCGGCCTGCTTCGTCAGCAGGTTATCAGTCATGGCGCACGACACGCCGCGAAGGGGGGCAACGTATTCCTCTGCAATGCTATGCTCTGTGGCGTAGTCAACCGCCGATGCAACGCGGGTGAGGTATTCGCGGGTTACCGCATCCTCCGGCGGTGGCAGGGCGGCGATGTAGTCATGGGCTGCGGCGATGCAGTCAGAGACAGACGCCGCAAAGAAAATCTTGTATTTTTCACCATTAAACGGGCTATCGTTATAGAGCGCGTCGATATGAATGCTGGTTCTAGAAGATCCGATTGTTATTTGCGCTCGGGGGGTTTTAATTGCCTTTTCAGACATTTCGGCTTCAAGTGCAGCCAACTCGCTTTTCAATTCCGTGATGTTCATCATCGTTCTCCTATCGGGCGCGCGGCCCTGTTATGATTGGGTCCAGCCCAGAAATTCGGTTTGCAATTCAGCCTCGAGCGCATAGGCTCGGTCGCCAATCGTGGCCACGTATGCCTCGACCTGATCCACATCGTCGGCGCGCATATCAAAGCGCAGGTCGCTGCCTTTCAGGAATGCCTCCAGCAGCAGGCCAAGCGCGCTGGTGCCCTCAAGGTCAGACGCGGCTTGCAGGTGCTGGCGTGCGGTGATTGGTCCAGTGGCGGTCACGTTCAAGACCCCAGATCAATGTCGTATTTTGCGGCCATTTCCGCAACGAATTTGCGCGTGGCGGTTGCGCGGCTTTGCTCAGTGATCTGGCGCAACTTCTTGCCTTGTTCGCGCTTTTTTTCCGCAAGGGCGGCTTTGTCCAGTGCGTCCTCTGCTGCGTCGAGCATCAGGATCATGCGCTGCAGGTCGCAAGAGTTGACGGCGGTGGTGTCGGTCATTGTGTTGTTCCTTTGGTGCGGTGCGGCTGGGCGGTGGGTTAGGCTGCGGGGGTTAAAGGAAAACGATTCCTGCGTCGTCGCAGCGGTATTCCTCGACCCATCGGCCATCCATCCACATCGTGTCGCCGTCTGCGCGGTATGTGACGTGACCATCGCGGGTTATCTTGACGTCGTTCCCTGCGGCGTTGTGAGCTGCGCGGACGTTTTTTGCTGTAGCTGCGTTTGTCATCTTGGTCTCTCCTGTTGTGGGCGTCTGCCCGTTTCCTGCAATCAACCTACGCCGCACGAATGGCCGCGTCAATACATATTTGCGCTTGTGTATTGATTGACGTATTGATAAGGTAAGGCATGGTAAAAACATACTGGCTGCAAATCAGAGTGACGGCAGAAGAACACCGCCACTACCACGCCCTTGCCAAACAGCAGGACGTGACAATTACACAGGTAGTGCGCAAGGCAATGCAACGCTGGGCCGCGCGAATAGCAAAGAAGGATAAGGTATGAGCAAGCAAAACACTTCAGCCGCTGTTATGCAGCGCCGAGTTGAGCCGCACAACAGCCGTGACGACTTCCCAACGCCGCCTTGGGCAACGCGCGCGCTGTGCGAATGGATTGCATCGTGCGGATATGACCTGCCAAAATTAGATTGCCGCGAACCAGCGGCAAACCGTGGACACATGGTGAAACCGTTAAACGAATACTTTGGTGATGTTTGGGCGTCCGATGTTCACGATTACGGCGCAGGGTTTGCTGTGCAGGATTATCTGTTTGGTGCCGATCCACTGGGCGTTGTTAGCTGGACAATAACAAACCCCCCATTCCGATTGGCGCAGCAATTCATCACGCAGGCGCGTAACACTAGCCGCCACGGTGTTGCCGTCATTGTTCGCAGCGCGTTTCTTGCGGGTGGCGCGCGTTATCGGGAATTGTTCAAAGATGCTCCACCGACTGACATTCTGCAATTTTGTGAGCGTGTCTCGATAGTCAAAGGCCGATATGACCACAAGGCTTCAAGCGCCACGGCTTACAGCTGGCTAGTGTGGCGCAAGAATGACAGCACCGCTTCAACCGCGTTTGACTGGATACCACCCGGCACGCGGTTACGCCTTGAGCGCCTAAGCGATTATGAGGATAAGACATGACCCCCAAACAACGCACCACACTCGCCCGCATGTCAGACGGTGACTGGCACATATGCCGCGACACGACGGGTAATGTTCTGTCTGCGCTGTATCGCGGCGGGTATATCCGTTGCGCGTGTGAGCGCCCGCAAATGATCGAACGGCTCTGGACAATCACGCCGGACGGGCTTGCGGCGCTGGAGGCTACGGAATGAAGCCGCTTAAAGTGCTGGATCTGTTCAGCGGGATCGGTGGCTTCAGCCTTGGACTTGAACGCACCGGCGGCTTTGAAACCGTGGCGTTCTGCGAGATTGAACCGTTCCCGCGCAAAGTGCTGGCGAAACATTGGCCGGAGGTGCCTTGCTATGAAGACGTTACCAAACTCACAGGCGACATTCTTAAACGAGACGGCATTTCCGTTGATGTCATCACGGGCGGCTTCCCGTGCCAAGACATTAGCACAGCAGGAAAACAAGCTGGCATCAAAGAAGGAACCCGTAGTGGCCTCTGGTCCGAAATCGTCAGACTTATTGGCGAGCTATCACCCCGCTACGTCATCGTGGAGAACGTCGCAGCGCTGCTTAGTGGCCCAAGTGAACAACGAGGGGGATGGTTTGGCCGAATTTTGTCAGACTTGGCCGAGTGCGGGTATGATGCGGAATGGGAAAACATACCAGCGGCAGCCTTGGGCGCTCCCCATCGTCGCGAGCGCGTCTGGATTGTGGCGTACCCCAAATTCTCAAGACCCAGGTGTGAGGGTCGAAAGACTAATCACCAAGGATGGTGGGCCAGCGAAAATGGGTCAAAGAGCATACGACAAGCACACGGGGCGTCTGGCTCAGGTCGGGTTGTGCCAGCAGGTCAAGATGTGGCCGACACCAACAGCCAGCGACAACAGGGACAGGGGCAACCTTTCAAGCACGTCAGTCAAGCGCAGGATCAGAATAGGCAAGCAAGTATCCTTGGGCCAGTCGGTAAGCCACGAGAGTGGAGCCCTGAACCCGCCATTTGTCGAGTGGCTAATGGGGTTCCCAACAGGGTGGACCGACTTAAAGGATTAGGCAACGCCGTTGTGCCGCAAATCCCCGAACTCATAGGCCGCGCCATTCTTGCGGCGGAGGCTACGGAATGAACCGCGCAGACATACTAGCGGCAGCATCGCAAGCCGTCACCGTGGACCGCGATGCAACGCACGGCAATCCAGAGGACACGTTTGCATGCATTGCAAGCCTCTGGTCCGCATACCTTGGCAAGGAGATCGGGTGCGCAGATGTTGCCGCCATGATGATCCTGCTGAAGCTGGCGCGCATGAAAGGCAATCCGTCTTATGCAGACAACTGGATGGACATTGCAGGCTATGCGGCTTGTGGCGGCGAAATAGCGGGGGGTTAACTGCGCCATATCCGCAATGCTTCCGCCTCAAGATATGGGCGGATCAAGGCAGGCACCCGCGCAAGCGCTGCCTGCCTTTTTTGTTTGTCTGGGATTGCCAGCAATTCCTTGGACCCTTGGTAAATTGCCAGCCGTGCCCAGCTTCTTATCGCTTCAGGCGCGTCTTTCATATCAACCTCGCCAGATAGCACCCGCCGAAGCCACACAGACGGGCGAACGGCCTCATTCCATGACATCAAGCCACACCCCGAGCGCTTCCCACGCAGCATCGCATCCCAGCGCCACGCAGGCAAACGCGCCGCTATCTGCGGCGGCGGTTAGGTAGGGTAGCTGATTGGGCTGGAATGCAGACTTCGTGTGGTCTCTCCTTTTCAACTCACAGCAAAAAGTTACCCGCGCCGGAATGATGATATCGGGCGATCCTGCCGTCATGCCTTCCGCCTTATGCATCTGGATCTGCTCGCGGTATCTCTTGCCCTCATTGCGCACATGAATTGCAATCGCGCCCCATGTTTCGGGGTATTCCCGCCGGATGCGGTTGAAGAACGTCACTTGCTCAATGCTTTCCGGCGCGCACTTGCCGCGAAACCCGGGGCTCCCAAACAGGCGGACGTTGTGGGGGATATCACTCAGTTTCATCCTTATCCGCCTCTTTGTTGTACGCAAACACGTTATAGAATTTAGTTTCCGCGTCCTTTTTATAGGTCACGGTTTTTGGCGTGCCATCCTCTGTTGCCCGCTGGAATGTCGCCCACTCTGCCTGCTGGCGTGGGTATGGGCTTCTTGGCGAAAACCAAACCGAAAAAGAGCGCCACGGCGTCACAAAATCAGCGCGCACGGTAGGATTTCCGCGCTGTGAAACACCTTCGCGCACATCCAGCGACACAATATCATCGGTCTGCTTTTCGGTGGGTGTCCGCTTGATCCTTGCAAATTCCTCACGTAGCCTTGTGTTTGGGTCAACGATCTCTCCCTTGCACTCAATGCAGTACCGCGCCGCAATATCGTTAGGCGCTTCGCAATGCGGGCATTCCTTGAACGTCCAGCGATATCCACACCTGTCATATTGCCCCTTGCGCCCGACCTGCACCATCCCACAGCAACGCCTGCCATGGTGGGCGGATAGCGGTCCAAAATCTGTCTGCACATGCTGCCCGTCCAAATCCAGACAATACCCCGCTTCGTCCCGCTCATAGTGGAGATATTTGATGTTTGCGGAAAACGTGTTTTCATATGCGCACTCAGGGCAAACAGCGGACATGCCCGTGCCTTCGGTGCCGAACCCGGCCTTTACCACAGGCGAAAATAAGTCTCCGTCTGGGCAGTGGTCCTCGATGTTGCTGGTGTAATCCAGCACCAAGCAATCCGTTTTCCCTTCGCACAAACGCAGCCCGCGCCCGATGATCTGCTGCAGCAACCCAACGCTTTCCGTCTTGCGCAGAATGGCAATGCAGTCCACATGAGGCGCGTCAAAACCAACCGTCAAAACAGACACGTTTACGAGGTATTTCAAATCCCGCGCCAAGAACCGCGCAAGAATTGACTTGCGCTCACCCGTTGGCGTATTTGCCGTGACCATGGCGGACATATGCGGGGGCAGGGACGCCATGACTTCTTGCGCATGCTGAACAGTTGCGGCAAAGAACATGACGCCTTTGCGCGTGCGCGTTTGCGCCACCACGTCTGCAACGATTGCAGACGTTAGCCGCCCGTGCCCGTGATATGCCTGATCGACGGCGGCGGCTTGTTCTTTTGCGGTCATGTTTGCCACTAGCGCGGACGTGTCGTATTTCCCAGCTCCAGCCGTGCCAACAACGGGCGGAGTTAGGTATCCCTGCTCGATCAATTCCGGCGCTTGTATCTGAGAAACGCACTTCATAAAGTATGGGTCTTTCGCCGTGTCGGGCGTGTTTATCTTTCCGCCTGGACCCATGCAAAAAATATAACCCGTTCCCAATCGGTAAGGCGTGGCGGTCAATCCGCACACTCGCAGGTTCGGATTGCCTTCGCGCATGGCGTCAATAATGCCGCGAATGGTCGGGGTTATCCCGTGCGCTTCGTCCAGCACAACCATGGCATATCCGTCCTGAAACATGCTGATGCGGTTCTTGACTGTCAAAGGCGATCCAAAAACAACAGGATGCCGCAAGTCCTTTGCCCCGGCGCTGGCGGAAAACATGCTTGCCTGATGACCGCTTGCCAGATATTTCGCACGGTTTTGCGTGACAAGCTCCGCGCTGGGCGCAAGGCACAAAACCCGCTTGCCCGTGTGAACGTGGATCTTGCGTGCAATCTCCGCGATGATATGGCTCTTGCCCGCGCCCGTTGCAGCTTCGATTAAAAAAGGGTCAACGCTGCTCGTGGTCCAGTCCCACGCGGCATCTACGGCGGCTTGCTGATATGGTCGGAGGGTCATGTGAATTTCCACCCCTCGCTGGCCTTGCCGCGATATGGCTCCAAGTCAAAATCAGGCGCGGCAGCGGCCATCGCCTTAGCATATGCCACGGACCCGACGCGCTTAACCAGCGTTAGCTTGCGCCCTGCAATTGTCGCGTCTTTGCCGCCACCGATCCGCACTATCTGGGCTAGCACCTCGTCGCGCTTTTCTTTTGCGGCATCCATCGCGTCCGACAGTTCATCGTATTCACGTACCAGACGAACGGCTTCGGGCGTATCAATCGCCGCGCGCTTTGGGCCTTCAAAGTCGGCAGGATCTGCGGCGCGGGCGGCTTCCCATGCGGTGCGCAGGATTGGCATGTTTATATCAAGCCATTCCGAATCAAATCCCACCAGTTCCATCTTTGTGCCGTGCGGCGACCACTGGAAAAAGTGGCACCACTCTCGCCCAGTGCAAAATAGCTGCACCTGAATTTGAGCATAGTACTGCGGCTGATCGTAGATGCTCTTAAATTCAGGCGGGTTTTTCTTGCGCTGTCCAAACGGGCATTTTATTTCTAAAAGCCCATCGTGTTCGATCAAGCCATCCGGCGATGCGCCAAGCCAGTCGCGATGCGGAGCAAACGCCAGCGGCGTGACCGTGTTGCCGGTCTCCATCTGATACTCGACCAGCGCGCCGTCCTCGTGAAATGTGCCATACTCAGTTGCCACGTTGCCGCTGAACTCGGACGGCATCCCGTGCATAGATCGCACAAGAGCGCGCATGGCGTCCTCCGGCTTCATAAACGGTGAAAGGCCAAGAAACGCCCCCGCCATGCTGGCAGTAATACGGCCCGCCCGCGCGGCGTGCCATTGTTCGGTGCGTTGTTCCATGGGGGCGGTCATAACCAGTCACAAGTGGGCTTAAGAGCGTCAACTGTATGGTTTTGATCGATGTCATCTTCATTTTCTCTCTCCAAAGCCAAAAACTCCGAGTGGCTTATTAAACCGTCCATCCAATCGCTTAGACCGTCAATCATCGCTTTATTGGCATCTTCAGTTCTTTGTTTTGCTGTTTTGCGTTCCATGCTATTCTCCAATTTCTGCTAAAAAGACCCGCGCCGCGCCTCTGAATACTCAGGGTAATCGGCTCCACACCTTCGCGGCGCGGGTCGCCCCCGTTTATTTAGAACGGAATAGAATCATCCAGATCGGCACGACCACCGCCGCCAGACCCGCCACTCGCCGCCGGTTTTTTCGTAGCCTCGCCCACATGCAATTCCTTGTTTGCTGGTGATACAGCACTGACCCAGTTGCCGGAAACCCACCTTCCATCATTTCCTTTAAAGCCATATTCCATGCACTTAATCACCATCGGTTTATTGGTCAGGTGCATTGCCAAAGCGTCATTAGTCGGCGTGTCACCGCTTTTAGTCAGCATACCCCCCGAATTGGCATCAATGGCCGCGAGCATCTTCCGATTCTTGTCGCGCTTCAATTTTGCCTCAGCTTCGTTCTTCGCGTTCGGATCAAGGTCCGTAACCCAAATTTTGTGGAACACCTTGCGGTTTTTGAATTGTTCTGGGGCCATCACAGACCAGCGCGCGCTGATGTATTCGCGCGGGTCGCTTTCATTCCCGTTCGTGGTCCATTTAATTTCATCAATGATGGCAAGCACGTCCGAGTTATTCGGAATTGGCTCCATGTTGCCGCCGGGAACCTCATATTCCTTTGGCGTGTCTGCTGCGGTTTTTCCGTCGGATAAATCCCAAAATGACATTATTCAGATTCCTTTTTCTTCGGTGCGTTATGGCCCTTGAGGGCCGAAATGAAGTCTGCAAGGGGGTTTTCACCCATGCGAGCGGCCATCGGTTCTGTGATGTTGTAGCGGTTTTTCGACACGTTGGCGGGCGATACGTTGCAGACAAGTTCACGCGCCCCTGTACCCCGCGCCTTTTTACGTTCATCGTCGCCGCCGGTCACAAACATCTGCTGACGCAGGAAGGCAACCACGTCCACATCATCAACGTAGGGCGGCAAGCTCTTGTCAGGAAGGCGCAAAGAATAGCGCATATAATCATCCTGATCTGGTAGCTTCATGGTTTGCACATCGGCGTGCGCCACAAATACAGCGTGCATCCCCTTGCGCTCATTCAGCAGACCGCACGCTTTGCGCACCCGCCCGTGCATGGCCGCAACCGCCGATGTGCCTGCACCATAGCCTCCCAAACATTGGTTGATAGACTTGGCCTTGGGGTCGCTGGCCAGCACGTCTGCAAGAAACAGGCGCTCCAATGCTGTCACGCTGTCAATCACGATCGTCTGATAATCGTGATCCTCTTGCAGTAGGGCAGTCAGCTGCTCCCACAACTGCGCGCCGTTTGATACAAGAGGCAAGGCGTCTGGCCGAATGTCCGCAGGGATCGCCTGCAATCCGTCCTCGGCGCGGATAAAGATTGGCTTCGGAAATGTAGCGGCAAGGCTGGTTTTGCCCATTCCGCTATCTCCGCAGATCGTCACCATAATGGCGCGGTCGGCGGGCTTGCTTGCAGTCGCAAGGATACTCATATTTTAGTCCTTTGATTTGGCACATTGGCCCGTGCGGCGGGTCACACTCTCTAACCCCGCTTTAATGTTGTTGCATGATTGGCGGGGTTGTGCAAGAACAAATTATAGTAATACCAAATATAGGTGGCGATATGCTAGATTTAGACAATATAAAAACCATGCTACAAGATAGGGTGCTTTCAAAGGTATCAGACGCCACAGGGCTTTCTGCGCAGACCATTGCAGACATTCGCGACGGCAAGCAAACAAGCCCGCGTTATGCCACCATGCAGGCGCTGTCAGATTATCTGGCCCCGGCCCCGCGCCATGACTGACATCGCCCAACAGACCTACTACGGCCTATGCGACATATACCGCCATGACGCGGAGTTGTGCATTGGCACGGTATCGGCGTTTCTGGAGCAGCACAGCGCAGGCGTGCCTGACGTGCCGTTGTTTCCCGAGAAGGTCCGGCAGGATGCTTTGTTCTGGGCTTCGTGCGCTGCCCCGCATGAATTAGAAGCCTATGCCGTGGCATCGCTCGACGCCTTGGAAAACAGCATCGTGGCACACAAGCAAACGAAGCGCCTTGCCGCTGCCGCATTTAGGCGCATGGCCCCCGACGACAGAACCAAATTTTTAAGGTGGGCAGAAAATGAGCGCTAAAACATTCAATCTCGCAGACTATGCCACGGGCAAAAGCTACGACGAAACGCAAGACGATATTGCCCAGGCCCGCGTGTCTGCTGTTGCATCACTAAAAGACGAAGACTTTTCAGATTTCAACGAGGAGTTTTTTCCAAAGCAGTTTGCGCCTGAGCCGGAGCATTTAGAAGATGACGGCTTTGCCCTGCCGATCGACGTGACAGGCGTAGACCTAACCCGCCCGCCGGGGTTCGTGGGCAGGGTAGCGGACTGGATTGACGGCCAGTGCCGATATCCTCGACGCAGGCTTGCGGTTGCCAGCGCAATCACGGCAATCGGCAACATTGGCGGTATGTCACACTATGACACACACGACGGCGTGACGGCTAACATGCTGTCTTTTTGCGTAGCGGCATCCAGCACGGGCAAAGAAGCCGTCATGCAGGCGTTTACAGAATTGCACATCGCGGCGGGAATGCAGGGCGCGATACAGGGCGGTATCAAAAGCGAACAAGAGATCGTGCGGAACCTGATCGAGAACCAAGCGTCATTCTACAACATTGACGAGATCGGTATTTTTCTGAGCAAGGTGCGCAACGCTCAACAGCGCGGCGGCGCATCATACCTCGAGGGCGTGTTTGGCACGATTATGAACGCCTATTCAAAAGCCAACAGCCGTTTTTTGCTTGGCGGCGATATCAAGCGGGATCTGCGCAAGGTGTATTTCGGCCAGCTATCCAAGGCCCAAGACAGCGGTGACGTAGAGCGGGAAGAATATGCGGCCCGGATGCTGGGAATGGTAGATAACGGGCTGGAGCGGCCATTCTTGTCAATCATAGGGTTTACCACGCCAAGCACGTTTGAAGGCGTGATGGATGGTGAGACCGCGACGCAGGGGTTTGTAGGGCGCGCTATTATTGTAGCGGAGCGAGACATAAACCCGCGCCCCCGCAAGGGGTTCAAGAAGATCGAAATGCCTATAATGATGGGCGGCAAGCTCGGCGTGATCTACGGCAACGAAGCGGGCCGTGTGGAGCATATAGGGCCGCGCAGGGACGTGACCACCACCCCAGAGGCGGCAGAGGCGCTAGACGCCATAATTGAGTGGCTGATAGACTATGCGGGACACATGGATGAAAAGACTGGCGAGGCCAGCGTAGCGATGATCCGGCGGGCGTATGAGTTAATCGCGAAGGTCAGTTTCATTCTAGCGATTCCGGATGGCATCCGCACAATGGAGCATGTGCGTTGGGCGTTCGCATTTATCAAGGACGAGATCGATTTCAAGGTGCAGCTTGTCTTTGCCAACGACAACAAAAAGGCGCGCCCCGAGGACGCACTGGCTGCTAGGCTGATGAACTACATCGACACGGAAAACGGGGCGTCAACGACGGTGCTGGCAGGCCGGTCAAAAATTGATAAGCTGACGATTGAAGCCACGATGAGGCACCTTGAGGCGCTCGGTGAAGTGGTGGCGCGGACAGGAAAGCGACGGCGAAAGGGGGAGCTTGTGGTTCAGTGGTTCCGGACATAGACGAAGAAAAAAGGCCCGCCCGAAATGGCGGGTTTTTTGTTTTTTGTGCCAAACTCCCTAAAGTAGAGCCTTAGCTAGAAGGAAATTCTACTTTTAAGCCTATGAAGTTAAAGGGTAAATGGGATTAGTAGCATAAATTTAGTTAGAACCCCTTAGACACATTTAAAAAGACCCCCTAGGGACCCCCTGAGCCTCCCTGAACCTCTTGAAAAACAGTATAGAGAAGGCTCTAAGTTCTATCTATAGTGTATTATTGAATGATTTCAGTGCTTTAAAGTTAGAATTTGATTCTAGCTTTGTCTAACTTTCTATTTAGCGTTTAGGCCGTGATGACGCTTGCACCATCGAAAAACAAATGCCATCATCCAGATGCGCGGCTAGGTTGATCCCCGAACATGCAGCTTCTCCCACTGCACCCGCCGCGCAACTTCAACAAAGGGACAGGAGACAAAACAAATGACCAGCAAAGACCTAGCATTCGCCGCCATTCGCCGTGTGCACAAAGACAGCATGGGAACGCTTCAGGACGTGTTGGACGACCTCAACGAGTTGTGCGGACTTTGTGACGATCTGATTTACGCGGTTGAGTCTGATATTAAATTCCAGGAGACGGAACAAATGACAAATCAAGAAAAACCTACAACATGGGCAGACATGACGCCGGAGGAAAAGGGCGCGCTGTTGCTGGCGAGGCATAATGGGAAGGGTATCCAAGTGCTAGATTTTGGTAAATGGAACACAGTTATACCATCGTGGTCCGACGGCCTTGCCTACCGCGTCAAGCCAGAACCAAAGCGCGGGGCGGTGACGCTGAATGGCCGCATGTATATCTCAAAGACCTACCCCGATGGCGTTTTTGATGCCGATCGCAACCCACTGCGCGCAGGCGACACCCACCGCATTACCTTCGACACCATCAATGGAGATCCCGATTGCGACACGATCCGCATGGGGAAGCTGACATGACCCTCACACCCCGCGACCGGATAGCCAGCCTTCTACGCCAAGCCAGCGCGCTGACGGTGTACGAGGTGGCGCAGATCACCAACACCAGCGCCAAAGACGCCCAAGACATCCTGCGCGAAATGGACGAGGCCGGTGACGCATTTCTGCGCAACGGGTTTTACAGGGCGAGCGAAGTGCTCAAGGCAGCAAAGGACTACGCACAATGACACACCACACAGACACGCTAGGCCGCGCGCCGATCATGCGCCCTATGCAGCCACAGGCCGAGCCGGAGCCCTGCGAGGACTGGCGAGGGGAACGCATTATTGCCAATGTTCCGCGCGACAACGGTACATACAATGGGATGGCCATAAAGCTGAAGTTGAAGGCCAAGCCCCCTCGCAAGCCCGCCCCCAAGCCGCGCATAACGGGCACGATCTGCGCCGTTGCCGGATGCGCAGCGCACCTAAGCCTCAATAACAAAATGGGCGTATGCAACAACCACCGCCATTACACCCAGTGCCAGTGTGGGCCGTGCATAGGCAAGCGTAGGAAAACGCAATGACATATGCGGAAATGCGAGCAGCTCAATTTGATGTGTGCCGTGATTGGCTGAAGCAATACGCGGATGAAGGCGTTTGGTTGAGCGAAGCCGCCCGCCGCACTGGTATTGATAAAAGCACGATGGCCCGCCTAGCCAACCAACACGGCTTGATTTTTTCCCGACCTCCCAAAAAGATCCGACAGAGGCGCAAGTCACAGGCCAAGCCAGCAACGACCCCCGCCAAGGCAGCAACGACACCCACCAAGGCAGAGCTTCGTCAGGCAGAGGCAAGCCTGAAAGCGCAGTTAAGCCATCACACCAAGCGGCTTTTAAACGCGGGATACAAGCCAGAGGCCGCAAAGATGGAGGCGTTTCGGACGGTAAAGGCAAGTATTGAGGGCGAGGCGCTGAAATGAGCCGCGAAATATATGACCCCTTTGATGGAAGCGGCTTTATCTATGCGGACACAGTGTTTGTCGAAGAGGGCAGGCTGACCGAGGTGCTGGGGCTAGATGGTCAACCTGTCCGTTATCTACAGCTGCACAGAGTGGGCTTTGATTTGCGCCCGCAACACGTCAGGCACCAGAAACCCCGTGAAGGGCATTGACACCACAGCCAAACCCGTGACAAGATAATCTTGTTCCTCTTTGTTGGTGGTTCTTTCCATGTTGTCTCCCAACTTAGCCCCGCGCCGTAAAAAGCGCGGGGCTTTTTTGTTTGCGTTGCTAACATCAGCGCAGGGTGGTACTCTTAGGGCGGACACAGGAGAACAAAATGACGATTAACAAATTCCGCAGCATCCTCTACGCAACCGCAAAATACAGCGGAGACTTGCAAGCCGTAACGTCAAAGCGCAAGGGGTCTATCTCGCGCCGCATCATGCGCCGCATCGCTGGATACTTCACCGCGCGCGCGCTGGGCGGGATGTTTCGGTGACAGAATTTCCCTCATATAAAACAGTTTCGACCGCAAGCCTTGTGCCGTATGCCCGTAATGCGCGGACGCACAGCCCCGCACAGGTGGACAAGATCGCCGCCAGCATCCGTGAATTTGGGTTTCTAAATCCGATCATCACGGACGGGCAGAACGGTATTGTCGCGGGCCACGGCCGCGTCATGGCGGCGCAGAAGCTAGGGCTTGAAACGCTACCCGTGATCGAGGCAAGCCACCTGAGCGAGGCGCAACGCAAGGCGTATGTGCTGGCGGACAACAGGCTGGCACTTGACGCGGGCTGGGATAATGACCTGCTGCGGATTGAGCTGCAGGACTTGGAGGCTGACGGGTTTGACCTGTCGCTAACGGGTTTTGATACTGACGAGATTGCGGCGCTTGAAATGATGGGCGAAGAATTACCGGGGGAAGGCGATAACGAGGGCAGCACGGCCAGCCTTTCGGATAAGTTCGGCATTGCGCCGTTTAGCGTCCTGAACGCACGCGAGGGCTGGTGGCAGAACCGAAAGCGGGCTTGGCTGGCTCTGGGGATTAAGTCAGAAATAGGTCGCGAAGGGCTTGCGCCGACAAGCGTTCCTAAAGATTTACCGGAAGGCCATTACCTTGCAGGGCGCGGCAACAACGAGGGTGGGTCGATCTTCGACCCTGTTCTATGCGAACTTGCCTACAGTTGGTTCAGCCCACCCGGCGGCACGGTCCTTGATCCGTTCGCGGGCGGCTCGGTGCGAGGCATTGTGGCATCACGTCTTGGGCGGCAATACATCGGCGTGGAGTTGCGCGAGGAACAGGTGCAGGCTAACCGGGCGCAGGGCGACGACCTATGCCATGATCTGCCGCCGGTTTGGATCACGGGCGACAGCCGCAGTATTGACCGGCTATGCGCGGACGTGGAGGCGGACTTTGTTTTCAGTTGCCCGCCCTACGCCGACCTTGAGGTTTACAGCGATGATCCTAAAGACCTGTCCACGCTGAAATACGAGGAATTTCGTCCGGCCTATTTCGAGATCATAGCCAAGGCTTGCAGCCGGTTAAAGCAAGACCGTTTTGCCTGCTTCGTGGTGGGCGATGTGCGCGACAAGAAAGGCAACTATTACAACTTCGTCGGGGATACCGTCGAGGCATTTCGCGCCGCCGGGTTGCACTATTACAACGAGGCAATTCTTGTCACGTCAGTCGGTTCGCTGCCGATCAGGGTCGGTCGTCAATTCGCCTCAGGCCGCAAGCTGGGCAAGACGCACCAGAACGTGCTGGTGTTTGTCAAGGGTAACGGAAAAAAAGCAACGCAGGCTTGCGGCGCGGTCGAGGTTCACATACCTGAGCCTGAAACAGAAAACAGCGATCTGGGTGAAGAATTGTGACACCGCCTGTCGTCACGGTCCACAGCGGAATTCACGTTGTTAGGGACGATCTATTCCCCGGCGGCACCAAGGCCCGCTTTTTGCCTGCGTTGTTCGAGAATGCGGACGAGGTTGTTTACGCCTCGCCATGCGAGGGTGGCGCGCAGACGGCACTGGCGCACACAGCGGCGGCGCTAGGCAAGCGGGCGACGATCTTCGTGGCAAAGAGGGCCAAGCCACACGCAAGGGCACTAGAGGCGAAGCGGGTCGGCGCGAAGGTGATGCAGGTATCACCGGGCTATCTGACAGTGGTGCAGGCCCGCGCGCGGGAATACTGCAGCCGGACCGGCGCAAGGCTGGCACCGTTCGGAGTTAACATGCCCGAGGCAATTGAAAAGATCGCGGAGGCCGCTCGATCAACGGGCCTGCAACCGGACGAGGTTTGGTGCGCAAGCGGATCGGGCGTCCTAGCGCGGGCCTTGGCAAAGGCTTGGCCCGATGCCCGGCGGCACGTTGTGGAGGTCGGGCGCACGCTGTCATTGGCAGATGTCCTAGGGGCGACGATCCACAAGGCAGGGATGCCTTTTTCTAAGGCGCTGAAAGACCCACCGCCATTCCCAAGCGATCCGCACTATGACGCGAAGGCTTGGAAAATATGCAAAGCCCGACACGGTGCCGGGATTGTGCTATTCTGGAATGTGACGGGGCCAGCTATTGCCTAAGCGTTACAAATATGGGCGCTGTTGCCATGGGAATTGACCGCATAGACCATAGTGCGCTTGTCGCCATAGGTCGCCCCATATGCCTTGGCCTCGTCCATCGTCGCGCAATCCTTGCGGGTGCGGGTTGTGGGGGTTCTGCCGCGAACCGCTACAAAATGCGTGGCGGTATTGAGGCAGAAGGTTTCGTGTGGGTTGGTCATTTGGTTTCGCTTTCAATCTGCGCGCAGGCAAGCGCGACGGTGAGGGGAACGGGCTTGCGGCCCAAGGCGTATGCGGTGCCGCTGTTCGGGGCAATCCCGATCCGGCGGCAGAGTTCGCCCCGGCTGATGCCAAGGCGCTGTTGCAGGGCGACGAAATCAGCGGAGGTCATAAAGTTCCCCCGTGCGCAGGGCGTCAAGCTGAGCCTCGACCGCTTCCATGGCGGCGCGCACCTCGGGGTCCATCTTGGCAACGTCAAGGCGCATGACTTCTTTCTGGAAGTTAAAGATCATGTTGTTCAGGGCAGTGTATTGGTCTTGCATGGTGTGGCTCCTTGCCGGTGTTTCGTTGCACTATCTATAGCGCAATTTTGCGATACACGTCAACACCTAATTTGCGATATATTGCCAGCACCAAAACGGCGTGCTAGGTTGAGCGCATGACCAAACGCACTAAGCCCCCACATTCGCCCACGGACGCGCAACGCCAAACGGTGCAGCTTCACACTACGGTAGGAACCACGCAGGCCGTCATTTCGCAGATATTGGGCATTGATCTAAAGACCCTGCGCAAGTATTACCGCGAGGAGCTGGACGTATCCAAAGCCAAGGCAAACGCCACAATCGGCGGGGCGTTGTTCAACAAAGCCAAGGGCGGCGACACGACCGCCATGATTTTCTGGATGAAAACGCAGGCTGGATGGCGTGAGAAGTCAGACATCAACCATGTCAGCGAGGACGGCAGCATGACGCCAAAGCCCACAAAGATTGAGTTCGTATCGCCGCAGGTCACAGATGAAAGCGACGATTGAGGAAATCCCCAAGATCACCGCTAACTTTGCAAGGCCAGCACGAACGCGGGTATTCAAGGGCGGACGTGGTGGAGGCCGAACAACTGGCCTAGCATTGCGTTCAGCTCTTCGGATTTACCAGCTTGCAGAACAAGGCGTTGAGGGAGTTTTTCTTGCGTCCCGCGAGCACCTCAACAGCCTAGATGAATCCAGCATGGAGGAAATCAAAGCGGCAATCCGGTCACATGATTGGCTCGCTGATTATTTCGACGTTGGCGAAAAGTATATCCGCACCAAAAACCGCCGGATAAGCTATGCGTTCGCTGGTCTGCGTCACAATCTGGACAGCATTAAATCCAAGGCGCGCATTATTGGCAACTGGACGGACGAAGCAGAAAGCGTGTCTGATGTTGCGTGGCGCAAGCTGATCCCAACTATCAGGCAGGAAGGCGAGGGCTGGACCGCAGAGAACTGGATAAGCTACAATCCCGAAAGCGCGGAGAGCGCAACACACAGGCGGTTTGTGGACGGCGGGGGCGAAAGTTGCATTGTCACTGACCTAAGCTGGCGAGATAACCCGTGGTTCCCTGACATCCTCAACAAACAGCGCCTAGAGGATCAACGATTGCGCTCTGACACCTATGACCATGTATGGGAGGGCGCGTTCCTGACCATTACCGAAGCGCAGGTGTTCAAGGGGAAATACAAGGTTGAGGACTTCACACCCGGCCATAACTGGGATGGACCGTATCAGGGCGTGGACTTTGGGTTTGCGCAAGACCCGACAGCCGCAAGCCGCGTTTGGGTTTATGACAAGCGGCTATGGGTTGAGTATGAGGCGGGCAAGGTGGGCCTAGAGCTGGACGATACCAGCGACTTCATCTGCGACCGCATACCGGACTTTGCAAGCTACACATCACGGGCCGATAGCGCGCGACCTGAAAGCATTAGCTACCTGAAGCGCCACGGATTGCCCAAAATGGTGGGCGTTAAAAAATGGCCGGGATCGGTGGCAGACGGCATCGCGCACATGAAATCATATGAGCAAATTATCATCCATCCGCGATGCACTAGCACGGCGAGAGAATTTAGGCTATACAGTTATAAAATTGATCGAAACTCAGGCGATATTATGCCCGTGATTATGGACGCAAACAACCACTATATTGACGAGATACGATACGCGCTTGCGCCTATGATGCAAGCAAAATCAGGCCCAAGCATAAGGACGCTATAAATGCGGTTATTCGGTTACGACATCACGCGCGGGCAGGTCCCGACAGAGGTTAAGGAAAGCGTGGTCGGCGGGTCTGTTGTTATGTCTCCGGGCCAACCCGTCTGGACAACCCGCGACTATGCAAAGTTTGCAGAGGAGGGGTATCAGAAAAACGTAGTGGCCAATCGGTGCATATCCTCAATCTCGGAAGCCGTGGCATCGGTGCCGCTTACGTTTTTCAAGGGCGAAACCGAACTGACCGAAACCCCGTTGCGCAAATTACTGGCAAACCCCAACCCGTCACAGAACTATGCGGAATACGTAGAAAGCAAAATCGGTTATCTGCTTATCAGCGGCAACAGCTATGAGGAGGGCGTCACGGCTTCGGGCCGCGATGTGCGCGAGCTATACGCCCTACGACCTGACCGCATGAAGGTTATCCCCGGCGCGGATGGCGAGGTGCAGGCGTTTGAATACAGCGTAGGCGGGCGCAAAACCAAGTGGGACGTTGATATGTCGGCTGGCATCGTGCCGGTCTGGCATACGCGGCTGTTCAACCCGCTAAGTGACTGGTACGGGCAGGCGCCAATCGAGGCGGGCGCATATGCAATCGACGTGCATAATGCATCCATGGGCTACCTGCAGGCGCTATTGCAGAACAGCGCGCGGCCATCTGGTGCGCTGGTGGTAAAGGACGGGCAAACACTCGGGGATGATGCGTTTAATCGGCTGAAAAACGAATTGCAAGACAACCATCAAGGCGCGAAAAACGCAGGCCGTCCGATGTTGCTCGAAGGTGGTCTGGACTGGAAGCCCATGGGTATGTCGCCAGCTGACCTTGAAATGATCGAAACAAAGAACAGCTCGGCGCGTGATATTTGCTTGGCGTTCGGGGTGCCGCCGATGTTGATCGGCATTCCGGGCGATAACACCTATGCGAACTACTCCGAAGCGCGGCTAGCGTTTTGGGAGGATACGGTTATTCCGCTGCTGTTGCGTTGCGTGGGAGACTGGCAGCGGTGGCTCGCTGATGCTCAGGGCGTGACGATCAAGGCGGACCTAGACGAGATCCCCGCCATCGCGGATAAGCGCGCTGTGAAGTGGAAGAGCTTGCAGGACAGCAAGGTTCTGACGATCAACGAAAAGCGGGAGGCAATGGGCTACGATACGGTTGAGGGCGGCGATGTGGTCTATATTGGCATGGGTGAAGTTCCACTTGGCATGGAGTTCGACGCAGCTGGCCCGATTGACGCTGTTGACCAAAAGGCGCTCAACATGATTGCAGGCTATGAGACGGGCAAGGTTGTGGCAATCAAGTGAGATACTTGGTAGACAACCCCGCGCGGGAGCGCGTGCGACAGGAGCGGCTCTTGATGGCCATTGAGCGCAAGTTTGCACCGTCACTGCGGCGCGAAATAGAGCGCGCGTCTAGGGATATGGTCAAACAGTTTGAGCGCACAGGCGGCGCGCCAAATGTGGACTATGACCACGCGCGCACGATCGAGGCGTTGTATCTGGACATGGCCACTGCGTCGGTCGAGGCGTTCGGTGGGCGCATTGTTGATCGGGGCAAGGCAATGGGGCTTGTGCTCGAGGTTAAATCCTTCGCTGACTTCTTTCGCCGCATCGCGCAAGAGTACATCGCGGGCGAGGCCATCCGCAGGCGCATCACGTCAATCACGGAAACCACACGGGCGCAGATTGTCAGGCAGGTCAGCGCCGGGCAGAGCGAAGGTCTAGGCACCGCCGATATTGCGCGAAGTATAAATAAGTACATCCCGTCAATATCGCGTAGGCGGGGCGCGCTCATTGCGAGGACCGAAACCCACGGCGCGGCTAACTTTGGTGCAGATCAGGCGGCAAGATCGACTGGCTTAAAGCTGCGCAAGGAGTGGATAAGCGTTTCCGATGATCGGACCCGCCGCGTGCCGGAAGATAGCTTTGGCCATGACTCTATGAACGGCGATATTGTGGAAATGGATCAGGCGTTTCAAATGCCGGACGCGGGCGGGGGTACTATTCCTGCGATGTTTCCCGGCGATCCTGATTTACCGCCGGGGGCATCCATAAACTGCCGATGTGCTATCGGGCACCAAGTTATCGGGCTGGATGATTAGACATAACAACAACACTTTGCAACTTTGCAAAAACATGCTATAGCTTTGCAAAGTTTGCAAACTGAAAGCCCCGTTCATGGACATGAAGCACCACGCATTCCCGCTGGAACTCAAGAAAGAGCCGGACGAGGATGGCACGATTGAGGGCTATGCGTCTGTTTTTGACGTTGTGGATAACGGCATGGACGTTATCGAGCGCGGTGCATTCGCCAAAACACTGGGGCAGCGCAAGGTTAAAATGCTGTGGCAGCACGATATGGCAAAGCCAATCGGCGTTTGGGATGTGATTGAGGAAAACGAGCGGGGTCTATACGTCAAAGGCCGCATCATCAAGGACGTGCAACAGGGCCGCGAGGCAATGGCGCTGTACAAGGCGGGGGCGATGGATAGCCTGTCTATCGGCTATGTTGTGAGGAACGCCACACAGGAGGGCGGGGGCAGTGTTCGCCGTCTGATGGAAGTGGACTTGTACGAAATCAGCGCGGTTACGATCCCCATGCTTGACGAGGCCATTGCGTCAGTCAAGAGCATTCGGACAATTAGAGAATTTGAAAAAGCCTTGCGGGACGCAGGGTTTTCCAAGACGGAATCCAAGGCTATCGCAGCCGATGGGTTCTCGGGCCTAGCCGATCATCGGGACGATGTAGAGGTCGAGGTTGACACCAAAGGCGCACAGGCGCTGGCGGACGCAATCAAACTTTTACAGGAGACATTCAATGTCTGACGATAATCAAACCGCTATCGACGCGATCAAAGTTGTTGGCAAATCCTTTGAGGCATTCAAGGAAGCCAATGACCTGCGCTTGAAAGAAATCGAAGCCAAGGGCCACGCCGACCCACTGCTGGACGAAAAGCTGGCAAAGATCGAACTGGATCTGGGCAAAGCGCAAGACGCTGCTGACGCCGCTGTCCTGCAATCCAAGCGCCGCGACCGCTTTGTGACTGACGCCGCTGGCAATGAAGTTGATCTTGAAGCCAAGGCCGCGCGGTTTGGCGCCGAGCTTGAAGCCGCAACAGGCCGCAAGCCTGAGGGCATGAAGGCCGATGACGTCACCGCCTATGAGATGGCAATGAAGTCGCTGCTGCGCGCTAACTTCGACAAAGATATGTTGTCTGATGTTGAGCGCAAAACGCTTTCTTCCGGTCAAGATAGCGCGGGCGGATACTACGTCTACCCCGATATGTCTGGCCGCGTTGTTGCCAAGGTGTTTGAAACGTCCGCCATGCGTGCATATGCGTCTGCTCAGTCAATCGGTACTAATGAGTTGTGCGGCTATTATGACAACGAAGAAGTGGGATTCGGCTGGGTATCCGAGATGGAAGCCCGCCCCGCTACAGGCACGCCTGCAAGCGGCAAATGGTCGATCCCCGTGCATGAGATGTATGCAATGCCCGACGCTTCGCAAACCGTTCTGGACGATGCGCTGGTTGATCTGGAAAGCTGGCTCAATGGCAAGATTGCTGACCGTTTCGCCCGCGCGGAAAACGCCTCGTTTGTATCCGGCAACGGCGTGGGCAAGCCGAAGGGCTTTTTGGCTTATCCAAACGGCACTGACCTGACGAACTCTATTGCGCAGGTTGATACAGGCGTGAACGGTGCATTTGCTGCGGCACCAAACGGCGGCGATGCGCTGATTACTGCGCTTTATGGCTTGAAGGCGCAATACAAGGCCAACGCGACGTGGTTTATGAACCGCACGACTGCTGCCCTTACGCGCAAGCTCAAGGACAGTGACGGCTCATATGTCTGGTCGCCGGGCATTGCCGCTGGCCAGCCTGCAACGCTGCTGGGCTATCCGGTCGCTTCGTTTGAGGACATGCCAAACCCCGCAACGGGTTCCCTGTCCATCGCGGTTGGTGACATGCGTTCTGCGTATCAGATTGTGGACCGTATCGGCATCCGTATGCTGCGCGACCCCTACACCGCAAAGCCACGGGTGCAATTCTACGCGACCAAGCGCACCGGCGGCGATATGATTAACGGTGAGGCGCTGCGGATCATTAACTTCAAGGCATAACCAAATGGCGGGGCTGTAATGGCCTCGCCTTCCCCGCTTGGTGATCCTGCCAAGCATCACACGCTAAAGGAGTAAATCAAATGCGTGATCTAATTGCAAACATGGTGACAGTTGATCTGTCTACCGACACACTATCCGGCGTTACGCCCAATGCTTCGGCATGGGTTGACGTTCGGGACTTCAACGCTGCGGCGATTGAGCTCTTTACTGGGGCCGTGACCGACGCTGGCACATCGGCTGGCTTTACCGCTACGTTGCAGCACTCTGACACCACGGCGGACGCGGATGCTATTGCGGTTCCTGCAATCGAGACAACCAACGGCGTGAACTCTCTGACCGTTACAGAGGACGCCAGCGACAATCTGCTGATTGGTGTTCTGGGATACAATGGCAGCAAGCGCTATTTGCGGTTCAATTATGTCGGCACAACTGGCACTAACGCGGTTGTGCGCACTGTTGCCCGACTTGGCAAACCCGACAAGGCACCAACCACATATGTAGGCACTGCGGTCGCAGCTACCTGAGTTTAGAAGCGGGGCGTCATTGTTCGCCCCGTCACTAAATTCAGGAGGCCCACATGGCACAAAACACAACTATTGCAATTGGCAAAACATGGGCGCTGCTGACTGACAGCAACGTTGCAAGCATCACGTTTCAGAATAATCGCGGCGTCTATATCGAGATTTATGTTACAGCCGATACGGTTGCGCCAACTGTATCGGACGGCATCTTGTATGCGCAGGGATACGGCGAGCGCAATGTGCTGCTGACTGACCTTGCACCCGGCGTCACATCGCCCGTTCGCGTGTGGGCTAAGACAGACCTGCCTGACGGCGCGGTTGTGTTTGTTTCCCATGCGTAATTTAGGATCAAACCTGTCTGGATTCAGGTCGCCGTTCGGTCGGTTGCTTGCAGGCGGGTTCTCCCCCGCGTCCCTATTCGGCCCCGGTATCGCAGGTGACGAGTGGCGACCTGAGCGCGAGTGGTGCTATACGCGCACGGTCGGGGGCTTGTTTGAACCAGTCACAACCACAGGCGATTTTGTTGCGCGTCACACGGGGGCTGTAAACGGCATCAACGACGAGCAGCTGTCATTTTCCAAGCGGCCTTCATACAACGAGGGCGGCGGGCTGTCATGGCTGGCCTACGATGGCATAGACGATGGTACGGCCACGGCTGGGATTGACTTTAGCGGCACCGATAAGATGAGCGTGTTTGCTGGGGTGCGCAGGATTGATGCGACGGGCAGGATAATTATGGAACTGTCCCCATCTATTAACGCAAATGCAGGGTCTTTCTATCTTGCTTCTGGGACTGATGCTGGATTTACAGCTTATTCTACTCTTTCGCGTGGTTCAGTCAACCCTGGGGGTTCTGGTGCCGCAGGATTTTCCAGCGCGACAAATCCTAGCACCGATGTGGTTTCAGTTACCCATGATATTTCAGGCGACCTATCAACGATGCGGGTAAACGGCGTTGCCGGAACCAGCGGCACTGGCGAAAAGGGCGCAGGGAACTTTGGCAACTATTCACTATTTACTGGTGCCAGAAACGCATCCAGCATTTTCTTCAACGGCAGAAACTACGGCAGAACAGTCATTGGTAAACTAGCCAGCGCCCCCGAGATTGCCGCCATGGAAGCCTACTACGCGCTGAAGTCTGGCGTAACATTTTAACAAATTGGAGCACACATAATGACAAATATCCCCTGCACGATGATCGTTCTAATTGCGAACGTGACTGACATGAACCGCGTATTCGACGCGCAAGGCCGTGGAACTAACACGTTTGGCCGCGCATTGGTCGCCGCTGGCACGACAGGCCCCGTTGTGGCGCGACTCGCGCATGATGGAAGCGGAACCCCCGCGCTTGAAGCCGAATGGCGCGCTATGTCAACCGACCGTGACCTGCCCGCAATTGCTGGGACATGGGGCGTGGACGGCGTAATCAGTTCAGCCGATGCACAGGCGGCTATGGCTGGATTCACGGTTTATTCGGTCGGCGGTCTCCAAGAAACCACGCTGGAGTGGATCAATGGCATCCTAAGCGGTCGCGGGTACGAGTTTGAGCCGGAAAGCATTTAATGGCAGCAATCGGCCTGACACAAGTAGGGGTTACACTATGACACAAGCAAAAATCACAGCCCCGCTAGGCTACAAATGCGCACCGGACGGGCATACGATTGTGACCTATCCGGCGGGCATGGTGGTCACGGGCCAGGTCGCTGAATGGGCCTTGGCAGATCACAAAGCCGCGCGCATGTTTGACCCGCGCACCGAAACAAAGGTGACGGGGCCGAGCGAGACTAAGACCAGAGGTAAACGCAAATGAGCCTACGCCCGACAGTCAGTCTGTATCAGGATCGTGGTCACGTTATCCAGACGGGGCCAGCAACCGAGCCTGTCACAGCTGATGAATTGCGCGCACAGCTTGTCGAGGGCGTGGCGGGCCTACCTGACACCGAGGCGAACGACCTAATCGCACAGGCGCGCGAAATGATCGAGGAGGCTACGGGGCTGGCCCTTATCACACAAACGTGGATTCTAGCGCTGGACCGATGGCCAAGCGGGCAAGAAACGTGGTGGGATGGTATGCGCCAAGGCGCTATTGCCGATCTAACGGGACCGCGGCGTGAATTGCAGCTGCCACGCTATCCTCTGCAATCCATTGATAGCGTGACGGTCTATGACGAAGCTGGCAATGCCAGCGCGGTGACTGTGGCAAGCACGTTTGACGTTGACACATACCGCAAGCCCGGACGCCTGACGCTAAAGAACGGCGCAACGTGGCCTGTTGCGTTGCGCAATAGCAACGCCATTGAGATCATCTATGTATCAGGCTACGGCAATGCGGGCGATGTTCCAGCGGCTCTAAAGCGGGCGGTAAAGCAAGCGGCGGCGTACCTGTACACGCATCGCGGCGATGACTGCTGCGAGGTCGATGCCCTTGGCGCGGTCATGGGCATCTTGGCGCTGTATAAAGTGGCGCGGTTTTGATGGCGAAGTGTTGCGGATCAAAATACAGCGCGGGCCAGCTTCGGGAGCCTGTCACATTTCAACGCCTGACTCGCACCACAGACGGCGCAGGCGGCTTCACTGAGGCATGGGCCGCTATAACTGGATCGCCTACGCGGGCGATGGTTAAACCTATGTCTGGTGGGGAGCGTTTCCAGTCTCAGCGCACAGAGGCAACATCTACGCACAAGGTTGTGGTGCGATACTTCGCGGACCTGACCGAAGTGGATAGGGCTGTTATTCGCGGGCGGGCGTATCAGGTGCGGTTCATCAACAACGTGGATTTTGACGATAAGTGGCTTGAAATCAGCGCAGAAGCCGGGGTGGCGGTATGAGCCTAGAACTAAAGATCGAAGGCATGGCCGAACTGCAAAGGGCGTTGCGCAGGGCCAGCGCAGATGCACAAGAGGCGGTCGGGGTTGCGGTGATTGGTACGGCTATGGAGTTGCGCGGCGATATTATCAAGCGCATTCAGGACGGGCCAGCAACGGGTACTGTATATGAAAAGTATGAGCCGCGCAGAACACACCAAGCGTCCAGCGGCGAAGCGAAAGAGGCACCCGCGAGCGACACAGGGCGGCTTGCACGCAGCGTTATGTTCGACAAGATCGGTCCAATGTCTGCAACGGTTAGCAGCGATGTAGTCTATGCGGCGGCGCTAGAGTTTGGAAGTGGGCGTATTGACCCTCGTCCCGCATGGGTTCCAGCGATTGAAAAAATCACGCCAAAATATATTGCCAGACTGGAAAGGGCATTAGGGGGATCGCTCAGATGACAGCACCAACATGGGGCAACCTGCGGCAAGCGCTATACACGCGGCTCAATGCGCAGCTAACGGCTGACGTGTGGTCGCCAAAAGCACCGCAAAATTCAGAGGGCGAAATCAACACGCCATTCCCTTATGTCGTGATTGTGCAGGCTACGGAATCGCCGTTCAACACGTCCGGCACGCGCGGTTCGCAATTCGTGGTGCAGATTGACGGATACGCGAGATCCACAGCGGGCCAATCCAGCGAACAGGCTATTGCGGCGCTATCATCGAAAGTTCGGGACGCGCTGGAGTGGTACGGCCTGACCGGAACGGGCATCGCGTGGGTGGACACGGAGTTTGAAACTATGTCACTTGGCTGGTCTGATGATGGAAACACGCGGCGTTTTGTTTCGCTATACCGCGTGACACTGGACGAAGTAGCATAGCACTTTGCAACTTTGCAAAACCGTGATATGAGTTTGCAAAGATTAACCCTAAAAGGATCTAACCCATGCCAGCTTCAAACGGTCGCGCTGTACTCATTGCAATTGGGGCGACAAGCCTTGCAGACGAGTTGCGCACAAAAACGGTATCTTTCGCGGGTGAATTGGTAGACGTAACGGCTGCTGGTGACAGCGGATGGATGACCACGCTGGACGCCACTTTCAACAGCCAAATGGTCACGATTGCGCTCGACGGCGTTTTGAAGGCCACCACGCTTTCCGACATGGCGTTCACAGGAACGCAGGAAACAATGACAATCACCATTGGCGGGCTGTACACGCTGGACGGTGACTTCCAATTCCAGTCAGGCTTTCAAATCGGCGCGCCATACAACGGCGAGACAACATTCTCTGGCACGCTGCAATCTGTCGGCGTCATTACTAAGGCGCCCGTGTAAATGAGCATTTTTAGGGAACAGTCGTTTGATTATGAGGGGGAAAGCCTTACGTTTATTCCCTCTCTGGCATTGCTAAAGCGCATCAAGGTGCGCGGAATTAACAATGTTATGCTTGCAAACAAGTGTATCAACGGCGGCGTTGATCTTGAGGATCTGGCCGCAGTGCACTTTGAAATGGTCCGAGCGGCGGGTGGGCAATGCACAGAAGATGAAAGCTACGGCTTTCTGACCGGCGGCGATCAGGCCGAAATCTTCAGCTTCCAACAGGCCTATATTTGTTCAGTTCTTCCATCGGTGGACTTTGGAAAAAAGCCAGAGGGCCAAAAGGCGCCGCCCTCGAACAAGAAGCGCAAGGCGAACCCGAAGACCACGACATAAATACGCTCTACTGCGTTTGCCGGGGCTGGGGTATATCGCCGGGTGATATATGGGGGATGACCGTTTCGGAGATCTTGCACGAATTTGAGTGGAAGCGACCGCACCAGAAAACAGACTACGCGGGCGGAATGAGCGAACACGAACTGGACGCGATAAAGGCAGACAGCGCAGCCCTACGCGCCGAGATGGAAGCAAAAAAGCATGGCACTGCCCCCACTCCTAGTTGAGATCAACGGCGATTCTAGCGGGCTAGATAGAGCGTTAGGCAGGGCGGGCGCTGGCCTTAAAAAGCTAGGCGTTGCTGCGGGGGTTGCTGCGGGCGCTGTTGTCGGCAGTCTCGCCGCCATGACTGTCGCAGGCATCAAAGCCGGTGTTGAAATAAACATACTAGCACAGCGATCAAACGCAACGCCTGAAGCATTCCAACGTATGGCAGCGGGAGCGCGCACCGTTGGAATAGACACTGGAAAAATGTCTGACATACTTCAGGACGTAAATGATAGAATCGGTGACTTTCTTGCGACTGGCGCTGGCCCAATGGCTGATTTTTTTGAAAACATTGCGCCAAAAATTGGCGTCACAATAGACCAGTTCAAAAAGCTATCAGGTCCAGAAGCGTTGCAGCTTTTTGCCACGAGCCTAGAGCGCGCAGGCCTCAACCAGCAAGAGATGACTTTCTATATGGAGTCAATGGCGAGTGACGCCACGATGCTAATTCCTCTTTTGCGAGACGGGGGGAGGGCGATGACTGAGTTTGGTGACGCAGCACAAGCTTCTGGCAATATTCTTTCGGAAAGCATGATTCAAGCAATAATTAGGGTAAACCTAAAGGTTTCACAAATTGGAAGCGCATTTACATCTTTGCAATTAAAGCTGGCGTCAGAACTTGCACCAACGATTGATTTTATTGCAAGCAAGTTTTCAGAGTTTGCTAAATCAGACGCAGCAACTCAAGCAATAGACAAACTGGTTTCGGCGTTTGGTCAGCTTGCCAAGGTTATATTTTCAGAGGATTTTATGAGCACTGCATTGGGTGCTTTTGAAGGGCTGATAAGTCTTACTGCTGGAGCGGCAAGCGGGCTTGTTTTTGTTGCTCAAAACCTTGAAATAGTAACAGCGGCAGCGGTGGTTGCGACTGGCGTTCTAGCGCTTATGGGCGGGCCAATCACTCTGGCTGTTGCTGCGGCAACCCTTGCCGTTGCTGGCATTTCGATTCTTGTTGGGCGCATACGGGACACGTTTGGCAGCGTTGGCGAGGCACTATCACTTGTGGGTGATGTGGTGGCTGAGGTATTTGATCGCATGTCAATGAAGGCAGGCGCTTGGAGCGCGGGCCTGTCCGCTACTGTGCAGGACGTGAATAGCGCATTTTTTGGCATGGTTGGCGCGATTGCAGAATCGGTTGCAAGTGCTGTCGGGGCGGTGACAAGCGGCGTTGCCGCAATGATTAACGCGGCAATTTCAGGATTTGAAACACTTATTAACAAAGCTGTTCAGGGCGTAAATTCTTTAGTTGCGGGCCTAAATAAAATTCCGGGCATTGCCATCGAGGCTTTGTCACCGTTTTCCGCTGGCGGCGGCGTTGATTTTTCCGGCGCAACAAGCGGCATTGACGCAATAAGCGAGCGCATCTCTGGCATGAAAGCAGAGGCAGGCGCTAGTGCCGAGGCGCTTAGAGGCCTAGCCGGGCAGTTGACCGATATGTCAGGCGCTCCCTTGGCATCTATGGAAGCGCTGCGTGCGGCAATGTCCGTTGATACTGGCCAATCTCCCGGCCCCGACGATGGGTCGCGCGATCCGCTAGTAGTTACTCCAATTATTCCGGGCGTGCCCATTACGCCAACCGCACCCGGCACGGGCACAGGTGGCGGTGGTGGCGGCGGCCCAACCGCTGGCGTAGGTAGCGCGGGTGCTGTCACGGACGAAATGCAGGCGCGCCTCGACGCATTGACGCAGGGCATGATGACCGAAGCCGAGACTGTGCAGGAATGGTATGAGGCGGGCGATGAAACATTGCGTGCGGCACTTGACGCGGAGTTGATTACGCGCGCGGAATATGACGAGCAAAAGCTGCGCCTTGAGGCCGAGCATCAAGAAAAGCTTGGCAAGATCAAAGGCCAAGAAATGGAAGTTACAAAAAACGTGCTTGATCGGGTGGCAGGCCTTATGCAGACAAGCAATGCCAAGCTGTTTAAGATCGGACAGGCGGCGGCAATCGCACGGGCTACGATATCGGGCTATGAAGCGGCGGTCGAAAGCTATAAATACGGGGCCGCAAAGGGCGGGCCTGTTCTTGGCGCGGCTCTTGCGGCGGTATCACTTGCGCAAACGGGCGCGATGATTGCCAGCATTGCCAGCCAATCCCCAAGCGGGTCTGGAGGCGGCGGCGGCGGCGGTAGCGCAGGCGGCGCATCGGCAGCAACAGCACCACCACAAGCCCCGCTAGAAGCGCGGGTAACGGGCTTTGGGGCTAATGACCTGTTTAACGGCAGCATGGTCACAAGCCTGTTTAACAAGCTGCAAGACGAAGCTGGCGATCGTGGCCTAAGAGTGAGTTTTGCGACATGAGCATTTATATCAGCCCCGGCTTGGCATCGACGCTATCCACGGCAGGCACGTCAAACAACCCCGTTATAGCGTGGGATAATCTGGCGTCTGGTACATCCCCAACGGGTATTGGCGCGGTGGTTCAGTCGCGGGCGTTTGCAGTCACAGGCACAACGTATGATCGGGCGGTTATAACGCCAGACGGCTCCAGTCAGGCAAGCATAGAGATAGACTTGGGCAGCAATACATCCATCTCTTTTGCCTCGGTCGCGGCGCACAATGCGGGCGATGTAGCGGGCGCGTTTCGCATTCAGTACAAGGTTTTGGCAGGCGACGCATGGAGTGATAGCGGATCTGGGCCAGCGGTTCCAGCCGACAATCAAGCCGTTGCGTTTTACTTCGCTGCGGTATCAGCACGGTTTTGGCGGATATACGCCACAAGCGTTACTGCCAACCTTGAAATCGGCGTGTTCTTTCTGGGCAATCCCGTCACGTTACCTCGCACAATATATCAGGGCTATGCACCACCAATTACGGCCAACGTGGTTGATCTGCAATCGCGGGTGTCTGAGGGCGGGAACCTGCTTGGATCGTCTGTCGTGCGCAAAGGATCGACGGCGGCGGCGTCCCTGACGCTGGTAGAGGATAGCTATCTTCGCGCAGATGCATGGAAGGCGTTCCAGCGTCACTTCAACACCGGCGGCGGGTTCTTCTGGGCATGGCGCCCAACGAAATACGGCGATATATTTTACGCTTGGCGGTCGGGCGGCGTAATTGCCCCAAGCAACACCGGACCCAAAGCGCGAATGGCGTTTGATATGGCTATGAGGTTTTACGATGACGCTTAGTCTTGAGCCGCTGCAAATTGTAGAGATCGACATCGACTATTGCGATCTGGTCTATGGCACAGGCGCTTGCACCGCTGTTCTCGGAACGGACGGCGCGGCGAAGTGCTTTAACACGTTCAAGACGTGCCAAGACAAGCCGAATTTTGCCAAGGGGACAAAGACAATCCGCTTTGCAATGAACCAAAGCGGCATACCTGGCGGCGTGCTGGTTTACCCCGCTATGTCGGGGCCGGTTACTACCAATCCTGCGACAATCAATCTTGGCGGGTCTGACAGCCGGACGGGCGCGTTAGGCAAGCGGGCGCGGGTCACGATTAACCTGCAGGACTTCCTAGAAAGCGACCTGCTGCTTGATAAGTACCAGTCGCAACGACAGAGCGGCGCAGCACTGGCCAGCGGCGTAGGTTATGACCCATACGGGCGCGGTACGTTCTTTGGACGCCTGCGGTCGCGGTTTCCGTACTATGTGGGCAGGGCGCTGCGAGTAAAGGAGGGCTATGTTGGGCAGGCATTGGCCAGCATGGTTACGCGAAACTATATCATAGATGAATGGGACGGGCCGGACATTAACGGGCGCGTCACAATCATTGCAAAGGACGTGCTGGACCTTGCGGACAATAAAAAAGCGCTGGCACCAGCTGCAAGCCAAGGCAAGCTAGGCGCTGACATCACTGATGCGTATCTCGGCACGGTAACGCTTACCCCGCCTACCGTTGGCGATGATTACGCGGCAAGCGGCAAGGCGTCGATCGGCAGCGAGGTGGTCACATTCACGCGCGCGGGCGATGTTGTTACGATTACGGGGCGCGGGCTAAGCGGGTCCGACGCTGCCAGTCATTCCGAGGATGATCTATTCCAGCAATGTTATGTTGTGGAAGGCCAGACGATCCCCGATGTTGTTGCGGACTTGCTAGAGAATTACGCAAACATTGATCCTTCATGGCTGGACACGACAAACTGGGATACTGAGGCAGGCCGATGGCTTGCTGGTTTTGACATGAACGCGGTAATCACGAAGCCCACGGGCGTCTTGAGCCTCATCACAGAGCTGTGCGAGTTTGGCGTGGTGTTTTGGTGGGATGACGTGGCACAGCTTATCCGTATGCGCGCAAACCGCCCTGCTGACTTTGACGAAACAATTCCCGACATCACGGACCGCGCGTCTATTATTGAGGGCAGCTTAGGCAGCAAGGATCTGACTGACGCTCGTATTAGCCGCGTTTTATTTTGGCACGGCCAGATTGACGTCACCGGGTCGCCAACCGGCGGCGCTAACTTCCGCCGCGTCTTTGTCCCGCTGGACGCGAGCAGCGAGGGGCCGAACGAATACAACCAAGCTTCGGCCTTTGAGGTGTTCAGCCGGTGGCTCGGCGCGGGTGATGACAGTGTGGCAGGCGCAGTGGCATCACGTCTTCAAAACAGATACCGCGACATTCCGAAGGAAATTCAGTTTGATGTAGACGTGAAGGACCGCGACTTAGTGAAGTTGGCGGCGCTTATTAGGCTCGACACCCGCGCGCTTCAATCGGAGGACGGATCAAGCCTGCCCACGGTTATGCAAATCACGGCGGTTGATGAAGTCAATTCGGGGTCTAATCTGCGGATCAACGCGCGCACTTTTGAGTTCTCGGGCCGATATGGCTTTATCGCTGAAGACGCGCGCCCAAATTATGATGCATCCAGCGCGGCGCAGAAAGCTAAAGGCACTTACTTTGTGGGGGGTTCTGGTGTATTCTCCGACGGAAGCGGCCCCTATATAATGTTTTAAGGCGGACAAATGGCAACCTATAGAACAATCGCCGCAAGTGAAGTGGACGCAGATAGCCCATTTACGGCTACGCTGGCTGCGGCATATGCGGGAAACGTGCTTGGTATTATAGAAGGCGCGGCAGGCGCGCCTCCTATTCAGGTGGGGGCGTTTTCGGGGTCTGTTGCTGGAAATGTTTTGCTTTGGGCGTCTGTGTCTGCCACTATTACTCAAGATGAAACTGTCACCGTCCCGCAATCACATTACAGGGCCGTTGCCTCTGGGGGGGTTCGGTTTAGGGCGGTTGTGGCGTCACAGTCAGGTTCAGCGCGGGCATCTTTTGTGAGGGTGCGCGTGGGCGGAAGTCCTGTAGTCCTGAATAGCGTGTCTGCTACAACATTCATGGATATTACTGTTTTGACCGGCGATGTGATATACCTTAACCTAGTAGGCGGGGGAGGTCAGGGGACGACGGAAATAACGGCGCACGCAGAGGTTTACACCAGCGCATTGCGCATAAATGGAGGCGGGTGATGTTTAGAAGTGTAGAGTATATATCTGCCGAACAAGACGCGATCCTGGCAACCCGCAACGATGGGTCTGGAGTTATCGTAGAGCCGGGGCATGATCTATGGGGCGATCTATCACCAACCGCGACTGCATACGTGGCGCCGTCTGCGCGAGATGCGTTAGCCGATGCCCGCGCGGCCATGCAGTGCAGTCCCGCGCAAATGCGGCTGGCTCTTCTAGCGGCGGGCTTGCTGGATCAGGTGCAGGCGATTGCAGACGGCGACCCAGAGGCGGCAATCGTTTGGGAGTACGCCACCGTCATCACGCGCAACAACGCGCTAATTGCATCGCTTGGCGGGTGGAACGGGTTTACACCAGAGCAGATTGACGCGCTTTTTATCTCCGCCATGCAGGTGAGAACATGAGCGATAGAGAAGAACAGCTAAAGCGAGACATTCGGGACCTGCAAGCCAAGCTTGCGGATGCTGTTCGCCCGCGTGATAGGATCGTAAAGGTTCCTGAAGAAGTCATTAAGTACGTCGATAAGGTCGTTGATCGCATAAGCCCCAAGCCTGCGCAAATGGTTGACCGCCCCTGCAAAGTTCAGGCCGCGCGCATCGCAGAACTTGAGGCGCAACTATCAATCATGGAGCGAGAATGCCAAGCCCTGTAATCTCTAACCAAATGGTTCTAGGGTACGTTTTGCGGCGGCTTGAATACTGCCTGACGTTCAGGCGCAACAACGAGCGGACAATCCGCGCCAAGTTCAGAATGGAGTGCAGCCCCATGTCAACCGTTGATACAGGCCGCATTGACTGGCCACGAAAGAATGATGGCAAAATCACCATTAACTTCGTGGATAACGCGGGCGATCCGATTGACGTATCAGGGTCAAACGAAATCACGTTTGTTCTAGCGCGGTCAGTCGGTGGGCCAGCCGTATTTACCAAGACGATGACTAGCGGCGCGATCACGCTTGCAACGAATAGCCAAGGTTTTTTTCTTGTCACTGACACAGAAACCGACATCGCCCGCAAAAGCTACTATTACGAGTGCCGGATAACTAACGCCAGCGCAGAGTTTCAAACGGTTGCCGCAGGCGCGTTTGTCATTCAAGATACATTCATCGGAGTTTAAGACATGGCACCTGGTTCATTCAACGCGACAATCGTAAATTCATCCGGTGAAATTGTGCCGGGCGCTGAAGTTGAGGTTCGGCGCACGTCAGACAATGCGCTTGCAACTCTATTTTCTGATGCATCGCGCACCGCAATCACAAACCCGTTTAACGCTAACGCAACTACGGCGTTTGCGCAGTTTTTCGCAGAGCGGGACACTTACACAGTTGCAGCCTCAACGGGCGCAGGGATTGTCACTTGGACTGTAGACATTACGCCGTCCAGTGACGGGGCAACATACGCACCAACGCGGGCCGAGGCGCTGCTGCTGAATGTGCCAGATGCTCAGGATATTCTGTTTGTTCGTAGCGGTGTCGGGTTGCTAGCGTACAAGCGCGACGCGTCAAGCACGGCGCTAACCACAGCAGACGGGCAAAGATGGTCGCCTGACGGTGACGTGTACCCCGATCACTGGGCAGCGAACACAACCCCCGGCACGACAGACATGCAAGCAGCGCTTGTGGGATCTGTGGCTTACTGCTTTATTGCAGGCCGGTCCTTGCGCGGCGGTGGTCAATACTTGGCCTCGGGAAACGTGCCGAACCTGTGGGATGTGCAGACAGTTGGCGGCTGGTTTATCGCTCGTGGCTCTGATGTTTGGCACTCAAAGCCCACACTTGACCAAGAAAACGTCATCTACATCGACAACGCAGCAAACGGGGCAACAACAGCTAAAGACGGCCTAACCGCCAACCAGCCAACTACGATCAGGCGTGCGTTTGATATTTTGCAAGAGATTGGCGAGAAGGCGGCGGGCGGCATCTGGCGTATACAGTTGCCATCGGCCACGCTTGGAGATGCTGGGATTCTGTTTGAGCACCTGCCAGCGTTTACCAACCCTTTGCGTATATGGGGCAGGGATGCAACGGGGCTGATCGGTAGCGCCTCAGACTACACGAGCGTCCCTACTTCGATCTGGGACGGCGTAGCGGGAGGCGGGGCATACGCCATCCGAGGTGATAGTGTTTATCGAACCGCAAGCAAATATCTCGACATCCAAAATATCAAATTCACAAACTGGTCTAGCGGCGCAGTGGTATTGTGGAACGGCATAGATGTGTCTGCAACAAACCTGCACACAGACCAATGCCCCATCGCCTTTTGGTATCGGACCGGATACGTTCGACAGACATATGGCCGCATTGAAAACGCAAGTGTGTGGGGAATTGGCGCACAGTACAACTGCTCTATAAACATCGGGGGCCTGTCTGGTCAGGGCGTCACGTTTAACGCGGTAGATAGGGGCGCAACCGTCGGGCGGTCGTCAACTATGTACGTTCAGGGCTGCACCTTCACAAACATCACTAATCACGCAATCACGACTGAATGGCTGTCACGGGTGCGCACACAAGCGAACGATTTTAGAACACTTACGGTCGCTCCAATAAATTCAAATGGTAACAGCCTTTGGACGGGGGATAACGATGCGGGCAATCCTGACTTGTGGCCAACGACAACTCCGGCATCTGGAAATCTTGTTATGCTGGCTGGGTCGGTTAACCCACGTGTCGCGAGGTACTCACAAAAAACATTGCACAAAATATGCGGGCTGGAAGAGGACACCCCTGCTGTCTATGACCTTAGCGGAACGACTAGCCTAACCCATCTAGCGGCAGTAGCCGGTGATGGGTTCACCCCATTCAGGCTTCCCGCGTTTTTCTTATCTAGCCCTACTTGTGAACTTGAAGTAAGCATTGGTATAACCTGTAGCGCGAACCAAGGCGGCACACTTTCTTTGCACGGTCAGGGGTCTTCCGGAGCTTTGCTTTTGGCGAGTCTGGTCATTCCTGCAGAAGCCACTGATCGCAGGGGGATAGCTAATCTTCGGTTTTATAAACGCCCTCGCACCAGCTTGGGGCGCTATGAAAGCTCTTGGCGCGGGGGGAAGGTTTACACTGAAGGCGCTATTGGAAGTTTAAACAGCCCGCTGGTTATTGGGACGGGAGAAAACCTTTTAATTTTCCGGCTGTATTGGACGCCTTTGACCACTGGGCTAACCACCTTTTTTGACATGCGAACATGGGTAACAGAGTAAGGCGTGGAAGTTATTAAAGAGTTCTGGGCCATAATTGGCGACGCTATGGCGGGTGTTGCTTGGTCCATCCGATTAGAGGCGCGCAGCACCCTCAACGCCGCCAAAGGAATTTGCTAAATGCCGAGAACTATTGCAGAACAAGTTGCCGCAATTGCAGCCATGGTTGAGCACATGAATGGTCGCGCGGAGGAGGACCGGCAAGAGCGGAAAGTTGCGCAGGCTGAAACCGAACGGGCGCGGCGTGCCACAAGCGTAGAGCTCAGTGACATTCGGCACGGGCAAGCTGATGTTCTGCGGCGGCTGGATAATATCGAGCCGGTAACGGATCTGGTCACGTCAGTGCGTGCTCGAATAACCGGAGGGCTTATGCTGCTAGGCGTGCTGGGCGCGATTGCATGGGGGGGCGTCGTATTCTTCAAAGATATAATTGTAGGGTGGTTTACATGAATAGAGCAAAATTCTTTAACGCCATTCGTGGGCCTATGGGGCCGCTGGCGAGCGAAACCGTGGCGGGGATCGAGGCGCTGCTGGACGCGGGTAGTGCCTTGGACCTGCACCACATGGCCAACGTGCTGGCACAGGTTCGGCGCGAGACTGGCGGGGGTATGGCGCCTATCAAAGAGACTGTCATGCCGTGGCACAAGAACAAAAATCCGAGTGACGCTACAGTCATTGGCAGGCTGGATAGGGCGTTTGCCAAGGGTCAGCTCAAGTGGGTCAAAACCCCTTACTGGCGCGGCGGGGCTTTTGGTCGCGGGCAAATTCAAGCGACACACGATTACAACTATTCCAAGTTTGGTATCGTGAACTACTCGGACGCGCTCAAGCTGGACGTGTCGGCCCGCATTGCCGTGGAAGGTATGCGCTACGGCAAATTTACCGGACGCAAACTGTCAGACTATGTTTTCCCTCGCGCGATACACAACCCGCCGGAGATTAACCCGCGCCGGATCGTGAACGGCAAGGACGGCTCGGACAAAGAAGTTGCAGCATCGCACGAAATGTTTGCGGGCGCGCTGTTCGATGCAGGGTGGGATGCATTATCACCTGCGCCACTCCCTATGGCCCTTCCCAAGGGGGGTAGCGTCAATACCCCTGCAACACCTGCCCCGACGCCTAGCTTCTGGGCGCAATTCATCACTGCAATCTTTGGGAGACGCAAATGAATTACGCACTTATCGCCCGCACGGTCCTCCGCCTCGGCGCGCTTGCCGCTGTATCGGCAGGGATTGCCACCGAAGGCACCGCCGCTGTGTTTTACGAAAACGCGGATATCGTCGCGGTGACCGCCCTTCTGCTGTCTGAAGCATGGCTTGCGTTTGACAAGTGGCGCAACCGGAAGGCCGTAAAATGATCAGCGTGCTGCTAGGCGGCGTCTGGCCCTATATCCTCGCCGCTGGTGTCGCTGTTGCTGCTTTCATAGGCGCTTACCTGCGCGGGCGCAAGGATGCGACTGACAAGGCGGAAAAGCGCGCCGCAAAGACATACATTGAGACAAGGAAGGAAATGGATGATGCGAATATCCCTACTCATGGCGCTGATGTTGATAAGTGGCTGCGCGACCGTGCCAAGCGATAGCGCGGTTTGTGACGGCACAGCGATG
>Ga0306872_100096_pt1 | contig 38387 bp, 38 predicted proteins | sample AntRauMeHopE1498_FD_190455 | JGI IMG/M metagenome (GOLD analysis project Ga0306872, IMG submission 190455) | Saline lake microbial communities from Rauer Islands, Antarctica - Metagenome Hop E1 #498 (v2) (version 2) | ecosystem: Environmental > Aquatic > Non-marine Saline and Alkaline > Saline ...
GAAATTGTCACAGAGATGATCTTGAGTAAAACGAGTGAACGAGAGGGGCGCCTTTTAGACAAAGATCAAACTGGCTCAATGGAAAAGAAAAAACGCGAAGGGTATTTTTAGGGTTTCTATTTAATGTTGTGCCGGCATTGCCCGCCGCTGCCGCTATTTTTTCACCCGTTGTGCTGTGGCTCGCGCCAAAGGCAATTACATCTGCAAAATACTAACAGTGCCGATGCACTAGTCTGGGCATTTCATTGCCTCATGAACCAGTGTCACGCCCTTCTAAAAGAGCATGAGCAAGAAAGTCCTCGCTGCAAAGTGCTTGAGACGTAATTGTGCCTGAAACTTTATTTGCTGAACTCGCCTAATTAATGCTATTAATACTTTCTTTTACCCAGAAGTACAAACCTATCATGAATAAGCAAAGCACGCTCTATAGAGTAGAGTTTATCAGTGGCGGCGAACGCTACGAGCTATATGTAAAGGAGTTAATGAGCAGCTCTATTTTTGGCTTCATCGAAATAGCCGATTTTGTGTGGGACACCCGCACCGGATTAGTAGTAGATCCAAGCCACGAGAGGCTAAAAGATGAGTTTCTCGGCGTAGACCGAACCTTTATTCCGATGCATAATGTGCTTAGAATAGATCAAGTAAAAGAAAAAGGCAGCGCCAAAATTCGGCCTTTTACAGATAAGACAGGCAAAGTCATATCTATTCACAGCCCGATTTACACTCCCAGAAAATAATAATACGAAATCGCGATTAACGCGACAATAAAGCAGCCGCCCAGCCTAGCATTTATTAATTACCATGGAGAAAAGCATGTTCAAAACCTTTCCTTTAACACTCACCTTTACCGCCTTTACCTTAGCGCTGATGGGATGTGCACAGCAAAATGTGTCATCTACTGCCTCGACAAGTCCAGCGCTTAGCCTTTCTTCAAACCAAATAGCGCCTCAGTCAGCAGTATTTACCAAGCTGATTGACGAAATCTGGCAATATGAGCTTAGCCAATACCCAAGCCTAGCAAAGGCGAAGGGAAAAAAGGCCCTTGAGTTAACCAGACAATTTACCGATATTAGCCTACCTGCCCTTCAGGCCAGACACCTTCGCTTTGTGAGTTTTCGTGAAGCACTTGCCAAAATAGATGAAAATACGTTGAATGAAAGCGAGCGTATTACGCTGTTAATGCAAATGTATCGACTTGACAACACCATTGCTCAGTTTGAATTTAAAGAATACAGAGTGCCTATCACGTCAGAATTTGGTTTTCATAGTAGCTTAGGCTCATCAGTGGGCGGTAAGCGTATTAATAACGCAAGCGATGTACTCGTTTATAAACGAATGCTGCAAGAGCTGCCCGAGCAATTTGCGCATAATATTGTGTATATGAAAGAAGGCATTAGCCTAGGCCACACTCAGCCCCAAGTAGTGCTTAAAGGCTACGAAGACACTATTAGCGCCTATATTATTGAGGGCCTTAGTGCTGCTAACATCGAACAGCATCCGTTTTATAAGCCAATTGCTAACGCTAAAGAAGGTGTGATGTCTGCCACGGATAAAGCCACACTTGCGAGCTTAGTTATGCAAGCAAATGATGTATATAAAGATTTCTACACCTTTTTTACACAAGAATATGTACCTAATGCCAAAACCGACATAGCGGTTAAGACGTGGCCCATGGGCATGGAGTTTTATAACAATCGCATACTGCACTACACAACCACCTCGTTAAGCGCGCAAGAAATTCACGACATTGGTCTTGCAGAAGTGGCACGTATTCGCGCCGACATGCAAAGCATAGTCGATAGCTTAATTGCAAAAGGTGAATTCTCGGGTGATATAAACGAGTTTATTGAGTTTTTACGGACTGATGAGCAGTTTTATGCAAAAACACCCAAAGACCTTATTATATATGCGTCTTATGTGGCAAAAAAGATGGATGCAAAGCTACCGAAATTATTTTATAAACTGCCTCGTACACCCTATGGGGTTGCCCCTGTTCCTGACGAAATTGCGCCTAAATACACCACCGGCCGTTATATTTCACCAAGACGCGACGACCAGCCTGGTTATTATTGGGTGAATACTTATGCGCTTAACAAACGCCCACTTTACGCCATTCCCGCGCTTACTTTACACGAAGCGGTGCCGGGCCATCATTTGCAAATCTCACTAGCAGCAGAAATGATTGAACTACCAGAAGTGCGCCGCTCAACCTATATTTCAGCGTTTGGAGAAGGCTGGGGCTTATATGCAGAGTTTTTAGGCTTAGAAGTTGGTATGTATGAAGACCCATACGATGACTTTGGCCGCCTAAGCTACGAAATGTGGCGTGCAGCTCGCCTTGTGGTCGACACCGGTATGCATGTATTTGGCTGGAGCCGGGAGCGCGCATTAGACTATATGTTTGAAAATACCGCCTTATCTGAACATAATGTACGCACCGAAATTGACCGCTATATTTCTTGGCCTGGGCAAGCCCTTTCGTACAAAATTGGTGAAATTAAAATTAAAGAGCTACGCGCAAAAGCAGAGTCTAGACTAGGTGATGCTTTTGACCTGCGCGCTTTTCACGACGCTGTGTTAGCGAACGGTTCTATCCCTCTTTTTATACTCGAAGAAAAAATTGAGGCCTTTATAGTGTCGCAAGAAATGTCGCAATAAAGGGCGCAAGAGAAGACGCAAAAACTTGCGCTTAAGGCGCTGCGTTATAGTGAGATATAAGCAGCGCTTTTGTTTGTGTATCGACTTGGGTACTATACGCGCTGCGTGATGCAGGCCAAAGCTGTATTGCGACACCTATATCATTTAAGTTAAACAAGGAAGACTCATGAAAAAAGTCCTTATATTCGTAGTAGTACTTGTGCTTGCCGCAGTTCTTATTGGACCTAAAATTGTGAGCGTACAGCTTGCAAATGGTATTCAAAACGCGGTGAACGCGGTGAATAAAAACCCAGCTTATACAGCCTCGGTGATCAGTATTCAAAGCGGCTGGTTTAACACGCAAGCACTAGTCACCGTGAGTATGGATATACCTGATATGTCTGGTATGACTGGCCAATCACCACCCGTTTTTTCAGTCAATATAGAAGTAACAGGCAGTCACGGTCCTTTCATTATAAACAACGGATTTGCGATTGGCTGGCTGCGCACTGTTGTGCAAACACAATCGAGCGAGCTACCGGCAGGCTTAGTATTATCAAATGCTGACAATCTGTATAAGTTTGAAGGTTTAACCGGCATATTTGGCACCACCACCTATCAAGACGCGATAGCGGCGCTGACCTACATCGATCCTGAGACCCAAGGCAAGGTCAACTTTACCGGTTTGCAAGGTAAGGGCGAACTGTCAAATAGCAAAGTAATGTACAACGCCGTATCGCGAGGCTTAAGTATGAATGTAGAAAATATCTTAAATTTTGACGTTCAAGGCCTAGCGCTGAGCATTGAGTCGGGTGAATCTATTGCCACTATGATGTCTCAAGGCTTATACGATTCCAATTCGCGTATATCAGCCAGTACCATGATATTTGACGATTTAAGTAAAGGCACGCAGGTGCGCGTTACTGATACTGAATTAGAAGGTCTTACCCGCTACGACAAAAGCAGTGACTTAGGCAGCATAACAATCACCAGCAAAGTGGCACAAATTGATGCGACGAAAATGCAGCTTAGCGATTTGTTAAGCGTGATTGAAATTAATAATATCCAAGCTAAATTTTTACTCGCCTACCAAGATTTCTCAAACAAAATGATAGAAAATATTCCAAACCCAGAGCAGGTACAAATTGATTTGGACACGTTTATCAGCACTTATTTACTAGACCAACTCACAGCAAAACCGGAATATAATTTCAGTAACATTAGCGGTAAGATAAACGGCAGTGAATTTAGCGGTAACATTCTAGTCTCCATAGCTGAGCTTACCCAACTGCCTAGATCATTAGAAGACACTGCCTTTTGGATGCAAAATGCCGTTGTCACCAGCGCCATGCTAGTAGAAAAAAACGCGGCTAAATTTATTGCGGCCACCATGATGGCTAGGCAGTTATCGATGAATCCCAACTTTGCCGCCTTAAGTGAACAGGAACAAGCCGCTATAATAAGCCAGCAGGTACAAGGCACATTAGAAGGACTGGTGCAGCAAGGTATGGTGACACGTGAGGGTGACAACTATCGTATAGCATTTAGCCTGCAGGAAGGCGTGGCAATGTTAAATGATAATCAAATTCCTTTGGGCTAAGCCGGCGGCACTCATTTCTTTTTTAGCTTGTACTTGGGTCATTTTATGCAGCCGCTTGACTGTTCTCTTTATCACAGAAAATACACGCATTGCTCAAGCTTAGTGACCACATTGGCAATGACTTATTATTCTGCCTGTTCTTAGTAGCTTATTAATGACTCTACTAAACACATGTCACCTTCAGCCGTGAACGACGGCCACCATTATGTCTCATTACGCTCAGGCTTCCACAAAAACCCATTCCAAAACAGACAATTAAACATCCACATCAGCAAGGGTTACATTTCGCGCTTGCGTCTATTTTAATTGTATTTATACTGTATATCCATACAGTATAAATTAAGCTAATTATGAATCCTATTTTGCATGATTTACAAAATAAGCAATGGATATGGACAGCCGCAAATGCTAAGCATCAAGCTAGCCCTAACAGGCTAGGCACAGGCTATGAAAGCCTTGATAATGTGCTATCAAGTGGGTTTCCCCCTGCAGGTATGATCCACCTACAAAGTGCACTAGGCTGCGGTGAAATACGCTTCATGCTGTCTATTTTACAGCGCCAGCACAGCGAAAATGGCCCGCATAAAATATATATGTTTATTGATCCGCCATTTAGCCTGAACGCCGAGTTTTTGCTGGCGCAAAACATTTCACTGGCGCAACTGGTGGTTGTAAGAACGAATAGGATAGATGACGCGCTATGGAGCGCTGAACAGTCTGCTAAAAGCGGTGCTTGCTGCGCTGTGTTTATATGGCAGCAAAAACTTAGCCACATTCAAGTGCGTAAGCTTGAACATGCCGCGCAAAAAGGAGGCGCTTACTGTGTTTGGCTGCACAATGCTTCACAAGCGGCAAGCTCAAAAGCCCAAAACGAGGGAAATAACAGCGCTCATTTGAGCAATTTACCGCTCAGTCTATCCTTAAGTATTACTAGGCGGGCCGACAATTTAAGTATTACCGTTAATAAACAAAAAATAGGCTGGGCGCAAAAGGCCGTTAATATAGCCTTACCTTTTGCTTGTCGCACACATAATTCGATTAAGCAGCGTAAATATGATGTGCACGGCAGCGATAAAGTTGTGCCTATTCAAGCCAGTAGCTAAAGTATGCAGTTTGACACTCGCTCACTATGGATTTACCTGCATTTTCCTAGGCTACAGCTCGATTTAATTGAGGCTGCGCAGCTTAAGTCTTTCAATGTGGCTAAATCTTCGCATCCGCAGAGCAAGCGAAATTCCCAAATGGACACCTCAAATAAAGCGAATGATGCCCCAAGAGCCATAGTAGATGCGCGCACAAATACTCTGTGTCAACTCAATAAAAAAGCGCTTGAACAAGGTTTAAATGTGAATATGGGCTTAGCAAGTGCCAGTTTAAGCTGCAGCAGTCTTCAACTGCATGAATACAGTGAAAACATAGAAAGTAAGCATATTGTCAATATTGCCGATAATTTGTACTTAGTCACGTCTGACATTGTGTTAGCGCCGCCTAAAGCGATTATTTTAAGAGTGCAAAACATGCTGAGCTTATATGGGGGCTTAGGCCAATATTGGCAAATTATTAAACAAGTGCTTATTGCTCAGCAAGTGCAATTTACTGCGGCAGCAAGTTACTCAGTGCAAGGCGCAAAGGTACTTGCGCTAAATAATAGGGCGATAATAAGCGATGATCGTAAATGTATTGCCACCCAGCTTGATGCGTGCGCGTTAAGCCACAGCGATATTGACCCCAAAGATCTTACAAAACTCGCGCGTATTGGGGTAAAAACATACGCCGATATGCGCGCCCTTGCGGTAGCTGAATTAGCCAACCGCGTATCACGTTTTAGCATGAGTATTATAAATGAGCTGCAGGGGAAACAAGCCGCGCGCGTTAGCTTCTACCAGCCTAAAACACGCTACTATGACTATATGGAGCTGCTTTACGAAATAAGTCTTACGGCAAAATTACTGCCCGTAATAGGTTTATGCATTGACAAGCTAAGCGAGTTTTTACGCTTACGAAACGCGCATTGTTTATCTATCGACATGCAGTTTTTCCAGCGCGATCACGCGCCACAAACGCATACTTTTGCCAGTATTAGGCCCATATACAAAAGCCAAGACTGGCTCGATATAATTGGCCTGGGGCTTGAGTCGGTCAAATTTGAGTCACCGGTGTACGCGCTATCGTTGAGCTGCAAGCAGTATGAAATAGCGGAAGTGGCAAATGACGACATGTTTGCGCAAAAATCGACACATTTGGCGTCGCTTACTTTACTCTCGCGCCTGCAAAGTAAATTAGGCAGTAAGGGCGTTAATCACCTTCATTTTGTGGGCGACTTTAGGCCAGAGCATAACACCGAGACCTGCGCGATTGATTCTGGAAATCGTCACAAAAACGCACAAAACAGCGCACAAAAATATAAGAACGATTATTCTTCTACAAGCATATTTGCTGATAGGCCAGGCCTGCTGTTGCCTACGCCTGAGCCTTTACGCTTAAAAGTGCAGGTTATAAAAGGGCCTGAGCGGATACAAACGGGCTGGTGGGACGACCGCCCTATCAACAGGGATTATTACATAGGCCAAAGCGAAGACGGTCAACAAGTATGGATATTTAAAACACCTACGCAGGAATGGTTTTTACATGGCTATTTCATTTAACGGCTCGCCTACCGATAATGCGTCCTTATTGGGCTTTGCAGAGTTGGTTTGCCAATCTAATTTTTCTTTTTTAAAAGGTGCCTCGCATCCTGAAGAGCTAGTGCGTCAAGCTTACTTCTTAGGTTATCAAGCTATTGCAATTACCGATGAATGCTCCATGGCTGGCGTGGTGCGTGCATATGCTGAAATCAAAAACAACCACCTGCCGATTAAGCTAATAGTCGGCAGTAAATTTGTGTTTGAGGAGCAAGAGCTTGTGCTCATTTGCCCTACCCATGACGCTTATAAAGAATGCTGCCGTGTCATTACCAATGCCCGCAGGCGTGCTGAAAAAGGCCAATATGCGCTATCTAGATGGGACTTAACGTCTATAAAGCACTGCTTTTGTTTATGGATACCTGCGCTGCCTGCTCATACGAAAAGCGCAAAGCCTAACAGTGATGGCGCTTTATCCAAGCCAAACCACGGTTTTGCAAGCTGGCTATGCAAGCATTTTCAAGAACGACTTTTCTTAGTGGTAAAGCGTTGGTTAGGCGCAAACGAGCTTGACTACCTTGCTCACTGCCAAGATCTTAGCGAGACGTTTGAATTAGACATTATTGCAAGCTCAAATGCACTTATGCACGACGCTTCTCGCCTTGAAATACAGCATTGTTTACAAGCCATTAGTATGGGCTGTTGTATTAACGAGCTTGGCAGGCACGCCCAAGCTAACGGCGAGGCAAGCCTGCGCTCTATCAATAAACTTAAATCTTTGTATCCTGTGCAGTGGTTAAACAATGCCTGTTTATTAGCGAGTGCCTGCACTTTTGATATGAGCGACCTGTCTTATAAGTATCCAAGTGAAGTGGTCGCAAAAGGCATGACTCCTACCCAATATTTACGCTTGCTGGTTGAACAAGGTATCAAAAACAGGTTTGCTCATGGCGTTTCTCACAATATTCGAGACATTATAGAAAAAGAGCTACTGCTTATAAAATCACAGCGCTATGAGCATTTCTTTTTAACCATTCATGACATTGTTATGTTTGCCAAAAGCCAAAATATTCTATACCAAGGACGCGGATCAGCAGCAAATTCTGTGGTGTGCTACTGCTTAGAAATAACAGCGGTAGATCCCCGTCAAATAAACGTTTTGTTTGAGCGGTTTATTTCAAAGGAACGCAACGAACCGCCCGATATAGACGTTGACTTTGAACATGAACGTCGCGAAGAAATCATCCAGTATATTTATAACAAGTATGGCCGTGAACGCACCGCAATTGCCGCTACCGTGGTATGTTATCGCTTTAAAAGTGCGCTTCGTGAAGTAGGCAAAGTGTTGGGCGTAAACACGACCGATCTAGATTTTTTCATCAAAAATGTAAACCGGCGCGACAAAGCAATTAGCTGGCAGTCACAGCTTGGAGAGTTAGGCATAGATCCCGACTCGTCATTGGGCAATAAATTTGTGCACCTGGTGGAACAACTCATTGGGTTTCCCCGGCATTTATCACAGCATGTCGGCGGCTTTGTTATTTCACAGGGGCCTTTATACGAATTAGTGCCCGTTGAAAATGCCGCCATGGCGCAGCGAACAGTGATTCAATGGGATAAAGACGATCTTGAAACCCTTAAATTACTCAAGGTCGACGTGCTTGCCTTAGGGATGTTAAGCGCCATTCGAAAATGTTTCGACATGCTTAAAGACGAATATAAGCAAGACTGTAGTATCGCTTTTATTACCGCATTAGGCGACGATCCACAGGTGTATAAACAAATAAGAAGCGCCGATACCGTAGGGCTTTTCCAGATAGAGTCACGCGCACAAATGTCTATGCTGCCGCGCTTGAAACCAAAATGTTACTATGACTTAGTGGTGCAAATTGCGATAGTTCGGCCTGGACCCATTCAGGGTGACATGGTGCATCCGTATTTAAAGCGCCGCGACGGATTAGAGGCAATAGACTATCCCTCTCAAGAAGTAAAAAACGTATTAGAGCGCACCATGGGTGTGCCTATTTTTCAAGAACAAGTGATTCAGCTTGCCATGGTTGCCGCGGGCTTTAGCGGTGGCGAAGCCGATCAACTACGTCGTGCAATAACAAGTTGGAAAAAAAACGGCGAGTTAAACAAATTCAGGCAAACACTCATCAGCGGTATGACTAAACGGCATTATTGTCAAGCCTACGCCGAGCGCTTATTTGAGCAAATATGTGGCTTTGGCGAGTACGGTTTTCCAGAATCTCATTCGGCGTCTTTTGCGGTACTTGCTTATGTGTCTGCTTGGCTTAAACATTATTATCCCGCAGTGTTTTATGTAGGCTTATTAAATAGTTTGCCTATGGGTTTTTATACCGCTTCCCAGCTTATTCAAGATGCGAAACGCCACCACATTGCAATACTGCCGGTGTGTGTTAATCAATCTAACTACGATCACACCCTCATCAGTATTCATAACACAATTACATCGCGCGCGTCTGCGACTAAAAAACAAGCTGCTAGTAGTACTTACGGCATCCGTTTGGGACTAAGGCTAGTTAAAGGACTTAAATCATCTTCAATTGACACACTACAGCGCGCTCGACAAGCGAAGCTATTTACCAGTATTCAAGATATTCGCTGTTTAAAAATACCAAAACCGTGTTTACAGGCGCTAGCCAGTGCCAACGCATTTGCTTGCTTTGGGCAAGACAGGTTTAACAGCCGATGGGAGCTTATGAATGATATTCCCGACCTGCCTTTGTTTAATCAGGCAATACATAAAGGTTCAAGCACAGTTCAAACACCTAATAGGCCTGTTGCTATACGTCAGCCTACTCTTTTCGATGACCTAGTAGAAGATTATGCAAGTACAGGCTTATCGGTTAAGCACCATCCCGTTGAAATGCTAAGCAATGCAGGTTTATTACCTAAATTTACGCATGCTAAAGAAATCGCACTTGTAGCCCATCAGTCATATATTTGCGTGATTGGCGTGGTAGCCTGCAGGCAAAGTCCTGGCACTGCAGCAGGCGTTACCTTTATTACTTTAGAAGACCATACTGGCAATACCAATGTAGTCATTTGGCAGCGCAGCGCACGCGCGCAAAAGAAAGCTTACTTAAACGCCAAAATACTCCAAGTGAAAGGTATTTTAGAACGCGGCAACGGCGGTGTTGAACATATTATTGCCGGTAAACTGGTCGATTTAACGCACCTTTTACAAAAGCTCGATGTGAGCGCCCGTGAATTCAGATAGCGCTTAGATTAATATATTTGTGATAAGCCCTCAATTTTAGTCAATTGCGTTTGCAGCCGTTGGCGTGACGTCAGCACCATTTGATGGGATGAAGGATGCAGGCTGAAGTGGTTCTCCACATCATTAAACAACAGTGATTGCTTTCGCTGCTGGCCTGTTAGCAAACTGATCTGCACTATTTGTGCCGATGCTTTCATGTTTTTATTTGGCTGTAACTGATACAAATAATTGCCTTTGATCCGCCAACAGCTAATGCAATCAAGCATATTCACCTTAATCGCAGGCTTATTGCTTTGAAAATCGACGCTTGCAACATCGTTATCATACAAGGTGAACAGTCCTTGGTTGCGAGTTGCACCCTGACTAGTCTCATCCACTAAGGCCAACAATACTTGCGCCTTAACGTTTTCTTTTAGCAGGCTAATTTGATGCGTGTTGATATTATACTGATAAAGTCCGTTTGGCTGGCGTGCATTAGTGGCTTCCCCAAACACATTACTTTGCGCAAAAAAACAATATTAGTGCGATTTGACTCATTATTAGCATTATTGGCATCACTGCTTAGTGCTTGGCTAAAGGCTATGTGGCTAAGCTTTGGAAACTTAAGCAAAATATACTGCATTTTCAGGGTGTTCAAGTCCAGTACAAAAAGACGCTCGTTTACAATGCCAGCAATTAGACTGTCATCAGCTGTAAATTGACAATAAAGTTTCATACTAAAAGACCCAATATCGTGGGTAACTTAAGGGTTTTGAGTAATCTATGAGAGCCTAAGCATCATACTAACTTAAGTTGGCGCATCAAATAGGTTAAAACCAAGAACAATAAAGTATCACACTCGCAGACTGCAAATAGCGGGAACTCGTCCTTAGCAATTGGATATTTTTTAGGCCGCTTTTCCGACTTAGCTGACATAAGCCTTTTTTGTTCTCAGACTCAAAACAGCAAATATCAGTGAAAAAATTAGTTTATATTTAATTCTGAGAATGGCGTTTAACTGTTCCTAGCATTTACTTTATTTTGCAGAACTTTAAATCCAAAGCGGACTTTACTTTCAAGAAAAACACGGAAACATTTGATGTTTCAAAAGTGTAATAACTGAAGGACTAAGATGGTCGCTCAAATGCATTGTTAACGCTTCAAACACCGGCTCTGCTTGCTGCATCCGAGCGCTTTGACTTGTTAACTATTTGTTCTTTTGTGGCACAGACTATTTGTCGGATTTTCTGCACCCTCTCATCAGTTCGAAATTTTTCTCTCTGCTCCTTTTTTGCTCGGCTTACACCAACGCCTTTATATTCATTGTGTAGCAAGCAACCAGTTAACTCCTGAGCCAGTTTCGATATTTCTTGATTTAGAAACCTTTCCATTTCATTAATCATATCAATGAGTCGCTTTCGTTCTTTATTGTCGTCGGTATAAGCACCAAAATGATCAAATATGTAGGTGTATTCTTTTGCTTCGTGATTGTCTAGCTTATTGCGAATTTGACTATGTATTTTATTGTATGAAAAGTGATTGCCACACCTTGAGATCAACGGATTACAACCTTCACGGTTATCACCAGTTTTGCCCACATAAAGTTCGAAGGTGTCACCGTCTGTTGCTACAACCACATAGACTGCAAACTCTCTTTTTAAGGCTTGCGAATTCAGATTAAAAGTATGCGCCATGATGCTCCGGATAGTTAACACCAAGTTAAGCGGTGGGCCCGTGCTCCTCGGGAACAGCCGTCTTCAACGCCTTGTTATTTGTCACTCAGCTATTCTGCGCTGTTTTAGACTTAACCGTTGACGCGAACTAAAAATATGATCCTTAACGTTTTCACAAATCAAATAAGCATCTAACTCGACCGACATTAAACTTGAGCGTGGATTTATCTCTAAAATGCCAGTATCACCAAGGCTTGCTGATAACATTGCTGCTTTACCACTTGGTAAAAAACTTGAATCGTGATCACGCAAATCACCATCCACGTAAAGCTTCATTCCGCGAATCCATGTATTTACTACTAGAATCCTGTGTTTATCAACATTAAAAAGAAACTCTTTTCTCATTTATTTACTCCTATGCCAAATGACATATAACACCCTACATAAGCGGCAATTCACCGCTCTTGTGAATTGTCCGTCTTCATGTTTTTGTTAGCTTCATGGGACTCCAGCCGCTCAACTAACCACATCTTTATGATGGATTGTCGAGTAACGCCTATTCTGCTAGCTTCTCTGTCAAGAGAATTGACAATCCATTCAGGAAAATCGACATTAATACGTTTTTGTTTATGATTTATACGTGTAGCTGTAGATAAATCGAAGTGCTCAAGTACATCCTCTTGATTGTCATCAAATTTACGATCAAGTTCATTTGCTTTCATAGACATTAACCTCATTCTTTCTAGAGTGTCTCACAGAGACAATCCTAATTTTCAATTGCCGATATGTGAAAATTGCAGACCAATGCTTGTCATATAATCTAGCGATCAACATATATCTAATTTCGCCGCGCTCATGAGCTTCCAAGGCTATCGCCTCAGAGTCATCCCAGAGCTTTTGCGCGACATCAAATGAAATACCGTGCTTATTTTTATTGCTTAGACTTTTGGAAATATCATATTCAAATTCGCGCATGAGTAAAAACTACTCCTTTTTGACTCAATTGGCAAGAGAGACTGAGATGGAATGCAGCTAACTACTTATTATGAAGACTGCATTGTAACCACTAGATATTGTCATTTTAATAAGCCTGCATATTCCGGCCCAACCTGAACTAGTTGGAAAAATAGACGCGATGTTTTATGTACCCGCGAATTTAATAAAGCAACATACCAACAAAATTATTATTAAAATGTCATCTCATCACGGCTTTTTGACCTTAAGCTGGCCATTACACTTTATCGGCTTTGGTATCTACTCAGATCCAACTTACTTTATTCATCGAAATTTAGGTGTGTCGCTTGTGCCGCTAGGAGCACTGATATTAGGCGCGGTTTATTTTTTTGTGGCTAGTTTCAGTCCCAGAAAACGAGCAAACAATTTGTTATTTTTATTAATGACCTCGTTTGCGTCATTACAGTTATTTGCCGAAATTTCTCGTGCTTTATTTTCTTATCCCTATTCGTTTCATGATGCAAGACTGCTACTCATTGTTTTACTCTCCTTTCTTTTCGGCTTATGTTTACTAAGTTTTGTTATTTTAACGTTAGAAAAAAACAAACCGTATTGGTGGTTTTTTTGCGCCGCGTGTTTAAGTTTATCAATAGTATGGTTTACCCCTGGGTTTGACCCCAAAACCGCTTTGGCAGTATTTATACCTAGCATGATAAGTACCATACTGTTAACTGCTAGAGCTATAAAAACTAAATCAGAAGAGTGGTCAATTTATGCTGCACTGTTTTTCTTGTTTTCACTTACAATTGTATTAACCCTCACGACCTTTCACGATGTGCTGTTCTATTACATAATTACTGGGGTGTTAATATTTCTATTTATTCTTCAAGCGCGAAAGCTCAATCAAGAACAAAAAGACAAGGAAGCAGAGCAAGCCATGGTTTCAAAACTGCAATTGAAACTTGAACAAAACCAGCAAAAAACTGCACCTAGCACAATTAAAATTAACAGTGCAGGGAAAATAGAGATCATCACCAGCGATGAAATCGTGTTTTGCAAGGCTGCTGGTGATTATGTAGAAATGAACCTTAGAAACCAACAGAAGCGCTTATTCACAGGCAGTTTAAAAGAATTAGAGGCGAGCCTTCCTGATACTTTTTTAAGGGTGCATCGTTCATATTTGGTGAATGTCGAGTTCATTCGTAGTTTGAATACCAAAAGTTCACAACAGATTGATATATCAGGCGCTGGCTTCCTGCAACTGCACGACGAAATGGAAGTACCTGTCAGCCGAAGAATTATGCCTACTGTGCGAAATTACATAAAACAAAATTGAGCCATGGATGTTTCAAGCTATAGCGTTCTTGCAACGATGCATAGGGAAATACATTTGACCGTATTACTGCATTTATAATCGTATATACTTATGTTTGGGGAACTTTCGCTATCGCACCAAAGTGACTTTTTGGGATATGGTTTTAGTCTATGTTTATGTCCACTTTAGGTCGAAAACGGCGAGTTGTAAAATAGTATTTAATGCTTTAAACCCCACATTATCGCCTAGAGGTCGACTATTCCAATGCTAGTTTACTAAAGCGCGAACACGCGCTAACGCTTCGTTGATGATACGTATTGGGGCTTTCTCAATAAAAGTAATCCCACGGTATTCATAGTCGATAGTTTTGACCTGTTGGCACAAGACTACACCTTGCGTATTAGTTGAAGCGTCAAGTTTCACCTCAAAGCCGTGTCCTCTAACAGTTGATGTGATTGGCGCAACCAAAGCAAGTTTAATGTGTTTATTAAATAAATCAGGTGACAGAATAAGTGCTGGGCGCTTATGTGCTTGCTCTGAGCCAGCCGATGGGTCGAAGTCGGTGAATACAATATCGCCTCGCATTGGAGAATACGGTTTACTCACTATATGTCCTCTTTCCCAACTAAGTTATCGTGCAACCAGTTTTTATCTTCATCATTTAGCGCCATCACGTTTGGGTCACATTGCGCCAACAACTCATCGAGCGAATACTCTGGTTTATCAATTTTCTCAATAATCAAACGCCCATCAACGACATTTGCCTGCATAACGTGTCCGGCATCTACACCTAAATCCTTAAGTAAGGGCGCAGGAATAACAGCGCCCTTTGAGTTACCTATTTTTCTAATGGATATTTCCATGAAATTCAAACCTTAGTGGCTATAATGTTATAACTATAGCATTTTATGTTAATGTGTCAACATAGTTATAACTTGACACTATTAAGTATGTGAGTATTAAAATCTTTTTATAATATTGACGTTGCGCAAGAAACACGTGGCAGAATGACGAAAATAAGTAGAATTTTCGACTGGTCTCTAGACGGTTTCTGGATGTCAAAGAGCGAAATTCTTCATGTCGGGTTTAGGTCGATTGCTGCCGAAAGCCTCGACATAAAAGTATGATGGTTTATTGTAAAGTACGATACTTTTTTGTCGAGTATGACACTTTATTGTCACTGCACATCAGCATCAATTGTTAGTTCCTCTACACTTGCCTGTTCAGCGAATGTATAAAGTGTACTTTCAATGTTTTTGTTGTCTCTAAATAAAATACTGGCGCTGTCGTTATGCTGACTCACAAAATATAATCCGCGCTGCGTATACTGCGGTAATGATTCGTTTCTTACCATTAAGTTAGTCCTTATTACTTGCGCATTCTGCTCGCTAGCAAAAACATTTTGCTTAAAGCCTGCCTCATTGTGCAGTGCATCAAAAGTAAAGGTAATCTCATTAAGTTTAGGCATACCTTGGGTGTTTGAAATCACAAAGCAATTAGGACCGCAGTCAGCCACGACTTGATTAATTAGCTCACCGTTGGTATTGAAGGTTGTAAGTCGTCCCTCTTCTGCCTGAAAAGCAATAAGCCCAGCGTTATTGTCGGTAAAACTAAAGCGATCGCCTCGGGTATTCCACACTCCGCTTTTCAGGCCATTAGGAAGAGTAAGCTCGCTTGACGCTACTTCATCAAGGGATGATTTATAATAAATAAGAGTGCTATGAGCTTCACTACTTAAATTTACTATAAAAGCACTAGACACAGGCGATGGCCAAATTTGCACCGACAAGTCTGCTATGGCACTTTCATCTTGCTCTAACAATTGTTCCACTTGCTGAGAAATATTTAACAGCGCGGGTGGCAGTAGAGCGGACTCAATTAAAGCGCCCTTCTCTAGATCAAACAAACCGACTTGATTTGATGCATTAAGCGCAACAAATAGCATATTGCCTGTAAAATCCAGTGCCAGTATTTCACTATCACTTGGCAAGCTTGTTTTGTATTCATTAATAACGGGTTCATTGTCTTGCGCCATAAACGTAATGGCATAGAAACTTTGCTTGTCTATGCGCTGCACTAACAGTCGCTGGCTACCCTGTGAATACCAAACCTTACGCTGCAGTGGCGCAGGGAAAACTATTTTCTGCTGAGATTTTTGCTCAATATTTTCAATTATAATCTGGCTTGCATCATGAATATCGGCGCTTTCAACCCAAGCGTTATTTACAACCTTATTAATATAGTGAGTACTCACTTCATTGTTTTTCAGCACGCTTAATTCAGTCTTTTTTATAATGGGTGCTTTACCTATGTCACTAGCACCTGAATAAATTAAGGTATACCAAAGCACTAGCAATAACATTGAAGTTACCAGTACCACTATTGAACCGACCAGTTTAGCGTGTAGTTGCCACCAGAACTTAGGTCCTGGAGAAACCAAGTTAACAGTTGATGATATAGCTAACAAAACTAACGTTTAGGTTGAAACTTTATCTTTAATATTGTATCGCTTAGTTACTTATAATTTATAAATGAGTATTTAATGTGGGTCTCAACCGAAAAACTAGCCAAGATGGAAGGCGTTCACGCCCAAACTATTCGCCGCAAGGTGGAAGCTGGTTTTTACCCGAAGGTGAAAGTCACTGATGGCGGGCACAGACGCATCTTTATTAGCCAAGACAAAGTCTTTTGCTACGCAAGAGTCAGTTCTGCCAAACAAAAATCAAGTATTAACACCCAAAAGAAAACACTCCTCGAAAAGTATCCAGATGCCGAATTTATCAGTGACATTGCAAGTGCTTTCAACTTTACCCGAAAAGGATTGCAAACCATTTTGGGATCAGCAATGCAAGGGCATTCAGTCCATGTTGTGGTTGCCTCAAAAGACCGACTCGCCCGATCAGGCTTCGAACTCATCAGATGGATCATTGAACTATCAGGTGGCGGGATCGAAATTTTGGATGAAAAAACTGGTCCCACTGAAAAATTCGACACTACCGAGCTTATCGGTTTTATTACCTCATTCTGCAATAGTCACTACGGCAAAAGAAGTGCAGAAGCCCGTAAGCGTAATCGCCGTGAAGAAAATACGGTTTTACCCGGAGAATGAAGGGGCTTATTTTGACCTACTGTCGCTATTCAGACGTGCCTATAATCTTGCTGTAGAACAATACATTAATGGTACACATGTAGAAAACCCTACTGATAAGAAATGGCGAAACCTACGACCAGAAATAAAATCAATAGCAAAACCTGAATTTGAAACATCAGAACGAGCCTACAACGCAATTGTTGCAGATAACGGTGTGTTAGCAGCTGCAAATACATTTTCGAAGGTGTGTGCTAAAAACAAAAAACTCAAAGGCGCTACATCAGGTTTTTCTAAAATAAGCTTTAAGTCACGAAAAGATACCGAACAAACATTCACTATCGACCGTTTTCCTAAAGGTAAAAACCCTTGTGAACGTGCGCTAGGAAAAATACACTTAACTGAAAAGATCCCTGGCGAATGCTTCGATAGAAGCTGTTCAGTGACATTTAAAAATGGACGATGGTTCATCCAGGTTCAACAAATCATACCATTGCAGCCCGATATCCAAGGTGATGTGAAGTGTGTAGCAGTTGATCCCGGTGTGCGGACGTTCGCTACTTGTTACAGTGATCAGGAAACGCTGATAATAGGTGATAACTTGGCTAAAGAAAAACTTTTCCCATTAATGCAACAAGTGGACAAGTTAATTAGCCGCAAACAGAAAGTCCTTAACACCCAAAAGGTCGGTCTGTTTAAAGATATGCCGCAATGGGCCAGAGATGAAATTAGGCATTGTAATCGCTTAATTGACGTTCTAAAGTGCAAAAAAGATGACTTAGTGCTGGATTTACACAACCGCACTGCCCATCATTTAGTCACAAATTACGACGTTATATTTTTACCTACCTTTGAGACACAGAATATGGTCATGAGGCGTGGAAAAGTACGTACTATTCGTCGTAACACATGTCGTCAAATGCTTGATTTAGGTCACTATAAATTCAAGATGCGACTTAAGTGGTACGCTAGAAAATATGGCAAGCATGTGGTCGACGTTAATGAATCCTATACCTCTAAAACGCGATCTTGGGATGGAACCATTGATGATAAATTGGGTGGAAAAAAGTTAATTAGAGGACTTGGTTTTAGTGTAGATCGCGACATCAATGCCGCAAGAAACATCTACATCAAATATTTAACACGACAGGCAGCTTGAGCCTTTTTCCGAAATAACACAGCTATATGTTAGTTTTGTTAGGAATACAATCAAGAGTAGATTTAGTCCTTGTACATTCCTTAAATCCTGAATGCCAACTCTAATAATAACACTCCGAGTCGCCAGCTATTTTGTTAATCGCTGCTCTGTAAAGTTCACGCGTTTATCTGAGCTATAAACATGGATTTTACTTTTACCATTTATTAAAAATAGCCTCCATTTTTACAAACATTAAATCTGACTTAGGGAATATTTATAAAGTACCAGACTCGCTAATGTTGGCAAAATATTATAAGACATAATCACTATTACTAAAGAATTTACTTATCAAATAAAAGCCACTCCACCTGAAGCGACTTTTCAATTCCCATATTGAGCGACTATGTGTTTCTTCAGTAACTTGGGAAGACTTAATGTGTGACGCATAAAAGTCTCAATTGAAAGTTAAAAACATAGTCATTTTAGAAGGTTTTGCAGCCTAGCTCAACATTTCGATACGAAGCTTTCAACTCATAGCTTACGCTATCTAGTGACGTCTACTATCTACCGTTAGGCTGTGCATAGCGTGTCATCCAGTCTTTCACTTCATTATACCAATACACCGAGTTATTTTGCTTTAACACCCAATGGTTCTCGTCGGGGAAATAGATCATGCGCGAGTCGACACCTTTGGTTTGTAAAGTTCTAAAAAGCTCAAACCCCTGTCCAACGGGCACTCGGTAGTCTAACTGTCCGTGGCTGATTAAGGTGGGCGTATCAAATTTGTCTGCAAAATAATGCGGCGAAATTGATTTGTAAATATCAGGGTTCTCCCAATAGCCGCCAAAGCGTGTGGAGTGCACCGCAAAATCGGCTGCCATTTGCGAGTACATGTTATATACCGCAGCATGGATCAGCAGGGCTTTAAAAGGGTGTTCGGTGCCTAACAAAATAGAGCTAAGATAACCGCCATAGCTGGCACCGCCCGCGACCATACGCTCGGCGTCTATCCAGTCTTTTTGCATAAACCAGTTGGTGGCGGCCTGCACATCTGCAAGCGGCTTAGTTTTCCAATCGGGGTTAATAGAGTCTGCAAAGTCTTGCCCAAAACCACTTGAGCCATGAAAATTAGGCCAAGCCGTTACATATCCCCACGAGGCAAATGTTTGTGCATTCCAGCGATAATGAAAGCCATTGGTAATAGCATTATGAGGACCGCCGTGGATTAATAAGAATAAAGGGTATTTTTTGCTCTTGTCGAAGCCCGGCGGGTAATGTACCCACATTTGGATATCTTCTCCTTCAGCACCCTTATAAGTGACAGATTCGTAGGTACCTAGCTCAACTTGCGCAAGTACATCGTCGTTAAAGTTGTCTAAACGCGAAAACTCGCCGTTTCGTATAGCGATTTTAACCAGCCTAGCGGGATGCAAGAAGCTTTCATTGGTGGCCACTAAGTACTTACTCGACAGTTGCACCGGCAGACCAAAGTTTGTCGCCTTGGTAATCGCTTTTACCTCGCCATTACTTGCGTCGATATAATATAGACGGCGGGTAGCGGCATCGTCAATTTGGCTATAAAAGCCTTTGCTGTTAGCTGACCACTGAATGTTAGACACCGAGCGGTCCCAGCTTTCGTTTACATCCGACACGCTTTTATCAGCAATAGAATATAGTTTTATGCGCATGGTGTCGCCATAAAAACCATGAATTTTTTGACTCAGAAACGCCAAGGTTTTCCCATTTGGACTGAATTTAGGTGAAGAGTCGGGCGCGTCATTGTCTTTGGTGATATTCACCGCTTCGCTGGCGCCAATGTTAGCCACAAAAATATCGTACTTAATATCGACCGTGTTATCCCAACCGTTCGCATTAAAAGCGATAAATGTTTCGCTGGGGTCAATGTCAAAGCTTTCGGCGCCATAGAATTGGCGCGGCAGTTCTAAGCCAAAGTTTTGGGTGATTTGTTCGATATCACCGCCTTTAGCCGGTATACGAAATACATGTGTCTGGCGCTCTTCATCAATCCATCTGTCGAACATTGAATAAGGCAGCGCGTTCCATTGCCAAGCCGACACTTTCTTATCTTTTTGTTCTTTTAGGGCCTGGGTCATTTCGTCCCAGCTTTTGTCTGCCCAAACAGAGCTTGTGAAATAAAGGTGCGAGCCTACCCATTTGAGGTTAGACGCGCCTGTGGGCACATTGCTTAGCTGAAACGCTTCGCCTGGGCCGGTCATGGGTAAGAGGTAAATTTGACCGGCGTCGTCTTTATCGCGTTTACTAATAAAGGCGAGGTGGCTTGAGTCGGGTGAAAACACTGCTTGGCTGACACTTAGACCTTTGGCGGTAATGGCACGCGCACTGTCAGACGAATCATTAAATAGCCAGAGTTGGGTTGACCCCTTATCTTCTTTTTCTTCAAAACTAGACACGGGTGCGACTATAAACTTGCCGTCAGCAGAGACCACTGGCTGTCCAATACGATCAAACTGCCACAGGCGTTCAACACTAAGGGTGGTATCCTTTACTGCTTCATTTGCGCTACTATTTACGCTATCATTAGCACTACCAGCTCCACTTATTGACACTACTAACGAGAGCGATAAGAGCGACGAACTAAAATACCCTAAAAATTTCTTCACATTATATTCCTTTGTAAACTTCATAAAATTGTATGCTTCAATCCTAAATTTTCACGGTTTTGTATGTCATTTGACACGGCAAAACCCGACACGTATTTGTACATGAAATCAGTTATAAAGTTAAGTGAAACCGTTACTTTTAGTCACATAATTCGGGAATGCAGAACTTGTTTAATCAATAAACTGAGACTTAAAACTTACTTTCTCTAGGGTCAGCTTGGTGCCGGTTGCGCGAAGTAGAATAACTAAAATATGACCCTATTTTGTCGAGTATGATACGTTATTACCAGTGGGCAATTGATATTTTCATTCAAGTGTTTACACACAATAGATAACAATAAGCAAAATAAAAGGTATCAAGTTGAATAAATTTAGCCCTAAAAAACTCGTCAACAGCAAATGGACGGCGACATGTCCTGTCGATAAAGAAAAGCATTTTATGGTGGTTAAGGTTGCGCTTGATGAAGACCAAGCCGTTGTTGAGTGTGTGCTGCAGGCGCTTATGTCAAAACGTGAATTTACCATCCAATGGCGAGATTTAGAAGACGCTGAAAAGTGGTCGCAGGGTTGGAATTAAAAACGCGCGGTATGAGCATATATCCTAACTATGCGACTCAACACTCAAGCCTAAGTTACTGATCCCTTGAGCAATTATATCGGCGCGTAACTCCTTCACAAACTCTTTGCTTATTTTATTCGATTTACAATACTCCAGCAGGCTCAACTGCGTTTCAATTTCATATTCCATTAGCGGGTCCTGCTTTATTTGCTCATTGCTTAGCTCACCCTCAGCCGAGGCTAAAATAAACGCTTCTACAGAGCCTTGGCTTAGCTTCGCAATAGTTACCGCCACCGCCTCATGTTCTTTGCTGAAACTCAGCAACATTGAGCTCAAGGCCATGCAGAAGTCTAAAGCAGGATAAACACCAAAGCTTTCAAAGTTGTCAACGTCTGGAATAATCTCTTCTAGCCTTTCAAGCTGCACCGGCGCGTTAAACTTGTTTTTAGGCGACATGCACCATTCCCATATTAAGTTTAGTGTTGCTTGCGCCGCGGCGCCATCGCCAAAGCCAGTGGATTGGCTAAACAGCTGATAGTTAGGCAGCATACGCTGCATAAGTGCACAGCCAAATACAACATCGTTTGGGTAGGGTAAGTCGCGAATTTGGGCAAAGGTACTAAGTTTAGTGTCGCGCATTTTCATGTCCGTAAATCCTTTTTTAGTAAGCGGCAAAATGCCTGATGTAAGCTGAAATGCCGTTAAGCAGCATTTGTATCGCAATCATCACTAATATCATTCCCATGAGTCGTTCTATAGCGCGTAAACCCTTGTCGGTCAGCAAACGATGAAAAGGTCCCGACAGTAGTAAAATGACCGAGGTTAATGCCCATGCTAATAGAAGCGCTAGGCTCCAATGAAGCATTTTGTCGGGCTGCTGGTTGGCCAATAAAATAAGCGCAGCCATAGTAGAAGGCCCTGCTACCAATGGCACTGCCAAGGGCACAATTAAGGGCTCTTCGCCTTCAGGCAAATCCATCACGCCGCCTGGCTTAGGGAAAATCATTCTAATAGCAATGATAAAAAGGATAATACCGCCGGCAATGCTGACCGTTTCTTGCTTAACTTGCAAAAACGTGAGTAAGGCGCGTCCACTAAACAAAAATACAAAAAGAATGAAAAGAGCAATGCACAACTCACGAAATATCACCCACGTTCTTCGTTTAGGTTCAATAGACTTTAGCACCGACATATAAATAGGCAGGTTGCCAAGTGGATCCATAATCAAAAAAAGTAGGGTTGCTGCCGATAATACTTCAAACATTAATTGTGCTGCCTTGTCACCATAATAGTTCGCAATTTACGCTAAGACTTTTACGTATTCGGTCGTTACATTCTTACTATATGATTTGCTGATGTACCTGGAGAACCAAATATCATTAATGTCAGTTCAAGAGGTCGCCAAGTTCTTATCCGCTCAAGAAACACGGGTGCTGCGTCTTGAACGTCAAAGTTTGCTCCTATCAAGCGAGAAAAACGCCAAAAATAAACCTCTATTTAACAAAGGCTTTGTAGCTAAATGCCAAGCCTTAGCCCAAGGCCTTGGCGGTCTTTAAACCTTAAAACACACTTCACGCACATTATGCCTTAAGCAAGGTATGTGCAATAGTGCGTATACCAATAGCAGTGCCGCCGGCCGGCATAAACTCAGTGGCATCACGGCTATATGCCGCGGCAATATCTAAGTGTAACCACGCGCAGTTTTGGTGATCAACAAACCGTGATAGAAACCCTGCCGCGTTAGAAGCGCCACCAGCCCCGCCACCTTTTTGGGGACGACTATTTGCAGTATCAGCAAAGGGGGATGGACATTGTTCTTGATGCCATAGTTCCAAAGGCAAACGCCAATGCGGCTCATTGACTTGCTTGGCGATAGCTAAAAACGCATCACTGGCCTCATCAGACAAACTAAACATCGCATTGTATTCGCGACCAACCGCGGCCACTGCGGCTCCGGTTAACGTGGCGGCGTCAATAATAAGACCTGCTTTTGTTTCACTGGCGGCCATTAGGCCATCGGCAAGCACTAAGCGTCCTTCAGCATCGGTATTCACTATTTCTACGCGCGTGCCATTTTTATAGGTGATGACATCCCCTACTTTGTAAGCGTGTCCACTGATAAGATTCTCGGCGCAGCACAAGTACAATTTTACGCGCTTGTTTAAGCCTTGCATAATCGCTAAACCTAAGGCACCCGCAACCGTGGCAGCGCCGCCCATGTCGCATTTCATATCCAACATGCCTTCGCTAGATTTAATACTATAACCACCGCTGTCAAAGGTTATACCTTTACCTACTAAGGCCACCGCTACATCGTCTGCTGCGCCACTTGGATGATAATCAATTTCTAATAACACCGGTGGACGTACGCTGCCACGACCGACTTCATAAATACCCATCCAGCCAGCTTGCTTGAGCTCTTCGCCGGTTAAGCGCTTTATTTTAAGCGTCGTGCTAGACACCTCTTTCAGCCAGTGCTCAACCTGATCTGCCAACGCTTCAGGAGGCATATCTTCAGGCGTTTGATTAACCATTTTACGCGTGAACAACAAAGCATTAAGGTAGTTTTCTAAATCCACTTTGTGCTCTGGATCGGCCCAGTCAAAATGACCGCTAAAATCAGAGCCACAAAAACTTTGCACGAAGGTAAGCTGCTGCTCAAATGTCCAAGGCCCTTTAAATTTGATATCGCTAACCCCGAGCGCCGCTATTTTACGCGTTGCTTTTTGTAATGCTCTTACCGGAAACGACTGACTAGCGGGCAAATGAACAAGCGCACCCTCTTCTTTGAATGATACAAGGCTTGAAGATGAATAAGGCGCAGGCGCGACTTGTTCGCTAAGTTCTACTATAAAATACGACATTAATGCTCCACAATAGTGAATAAAATGAATATAAGGGCATAGAATAACAAATGTTTCAGTTTAGTTCAGCTTTAACGCAGGCGGTTTTAGTAAAACGTTACAAACGCTTTTTAGCTGACGTGGTGTTACCTAGCGGCGAAGTGATTACCGTTCACTGCCCAAATACCGGTGCGATGACCGGCTGTTGTGATCCTCATTCACGCGTTTACTTGAGTGAATCAAACAATCCCCAACGAAAGTACAGGTATACGTGGGAATATGCAACAGACTCAGCCGGCCATAAAATTTGCGTTAACACAAACAATGCAAACAAAGTCGTTAAAAGCGCGTTAACAGAGCATCGCATTTCAGCGTTAAGCCATTACAGCACTATCGTTGCAGAACAGAAATATCTTAACAGCCGCTTTGACTTTCTGTTGCAACAAGACGGCTATCCTGACTGCTATTTAGAAGTTAAATCTGCCACATTAGCCACCGGCACAACCGGTATGTTCCCTGATACTGTGACTAAGCGCGGTCAAAAGCACTGCAGGGAGTTAGCCCAGTTGAGCCAGCAAGGGTATCAGGCAAAACTCTTGTTTTGTGTGATGCGCGAAAACATTAGCGATTTTATGATTGCTGAAAAACTAGACCCAGACTATGCCAAGGCAGTAGCGCATGCAAAAGCCAATGGAGTAGAAATATTGTGTTATGCCTGCGATTTAAGCACCACAAATATACACTTATCGCATCAAATACCCATAATTACGTAAATAAAGATTGCTTTTTTTTAAAATATGCCCATTCTACCGTCCTTGATTTTAATGCTTCGAATTTCATGCTAGTGGTCTGATTAAAAAGATGCAACGTACAACTAGCCTTGCAAAGTAACTTACCGGAGCAGCTATTATCGCGTTAAAGTAGGTAGTAAAACTTGCGTTCATAACGGTTAATTTTTGGAGAATGGCCAAATGCCAACAGAAAATGCTAAATCAATTGGGTTACTAGCCCTTGCTGGATTATCTTCTTACCAGGAGAAAACTGGCGAGGAATATATGAATGATGGTCAAATTGATCACTTCAGAAGAATTTTGGCCGCATGGCGTGACCAGCTTCGTAAAGAAGTCGATAGAACGGTTCATCACATGCAAGACGAGGCGGCGAATTTCCCTGACCCGGTAGATCGCGCTGCGCAAGAAGAAGAATTCTCGCTAGAATTGCGTACCCGTGACCGTGAACGAAAGCTAATCAAAAAGATTGAGAAAACGCTAAAGCGCATTGAAGAAGACGATTTCGGATTTTGTGACTCATGCGGCATCGAGGTCGGCATTAAACGCTTAGAAGCAAGACCTACCGCCGATATGTGTATTGACTGCAAAACCATAGCCGAAATTAAAGAAAAGCAGCTGCAAGGCTAAGGTCTGTTCCACACCTAGAGCAAGCCCATGCTTGCTCCTTTTACCGGCGCTTGTAAAACATCAATCATAGCATAGAAAAAACAGGCTAATGAATGACAGACGCAATACGCTCACATCACACCCAAGATCTAGACGCTAACGCTGATGAGGTACGCCCTTATCGCGGCCGTTTTGCACCTTCTCCAACCGGTCCGCTGCATTTTGGTTCGCTGCTATGCGCACTTGCTAGCTATTTACATGCCAAACAGCGCAACGGTGAGTGGCTGGTACGTATTGAAGACATCGACACCCCGCGCGTCGAAAAAGATAGCACAGAGAAAATTCTAAGCGCATTGCAAGCCCACGGATTACGTTGGGACCTTGACATAGTATTTCAAAGTCAGCGCCAGCATATTTACAACACCTATTTGAGTAAGCTTGAAAAGGCTAATTCTTTATACGCATGTGCCTGTACCCGCAGTCAGATAAAGCTGCGGTCGCCGTCCTACGATGGCTACTGTCGAAGCGCTGGTCTGCCTTTCATGGGAAATTCGGTGCGTTTTATACACACCACTAATAATAGCGAGTTTAGTGACCTATTTTGGGGCCAACAGCACATAAACACCAGTGTAGCGCGCGAAGATCCTGTATTGCGCCGGGCCGACGACATTTTTTGCTACCATATGGCGGTAGTGGTAGACGATATTGAACAGGGAATAACGCATATTGTCAGGGGCGGTGATTTAAGCGAAGCAACGCCGGTGCAACTATCCCTTTATCAAGCCTTAAAAGAGCCTACGCCTCGCTATATGCATATTCCAATGGTGGTTAAACGCGCTAACGTAAAGCTGTCGAAACAGCGTGGTGCACCGGCTATTGACAGCACAAAAGCGGTGGACAACCTAAAGCTTGCACTTGCATATTTAGGGATGGACAGGGGCGCTATTGCTCATTTAACGACTACTGCAAAAATATTACACTGGGCAATTGAGCATTGGCAGCCCAAATTGATGCCAAAACAATCAGAACTTCTTATTTCGATTGAAAATGACGTATACTCAGCTCCACAAAGTATGTAGGCAATGTTTGTGAGGCTTAGGTATTGACAAAAATAGACAAGAAAATAAACAATAGGCTACTAAAGAAAACAAGCCCAAACAAATCAAGAGGCCAATGTGCAAAAGCTGTATCCTGAGGTGATCGAACGCGATGCTCACAGCATGCGTAATTCAGACTTAACACCCAATACATTAAAAGTGCTTCAAACATTAATCAGAGATGGCTACAAAGCTTATGCAGTGGGCGGCTGTGTTCGCGATAAATTAATGGGCAAAGACCCGAAAGATTTTGACGTAGTGACCAATGCAACCCCCGACCAAATAAAAGCGTGCTTTAGAAACTGCCGCTTAATAGGCCGCCGATTTAGACTTGCTCATATTACTTATGGTCGCGAGATCATAGAGGTAGCGACCTTCAGAGGCCATCACGACAGCGCTGATATAATCGAGTCTGTGAGCGCTAATGACATACGCAGCGACGCTAAAAAACCACCGTCGAAGGTATCTAAACTCGACGTTTCAAGCAAAGCAACGCGCAAGGCTGGCGAGCTTTTATCAAGTAAAAGTGATACTGGACAATTAACCCGCGATAATATTTTTGGCAGCATTGAAGAAGACGCAGCAAGACGTGACTTTACCTTTAACGCGCTGTATTTCGACGTAGAAGACGAAAGTATTTTAGACTTTGCTGGCGGAATGGAATCAATCGGGACACGAAAAATTGTCATGATAGGCGATCCACAGCTTCGCTTTCGAGAAGACCCAGTAAGAATGATACGCGCTATTCGCTTTGCCTGTAAACTGCATATGCAGCTGCCGCTTGCACTGTCTAACAGCATAAAACAAAACGCCCATCTGATGACTAATATTCCACCGGCGAGGCTATTTGAGGAAGTCAGTAAGCTTTTGCTCAGCGGCTACGGTGCAGTCACATTTGAAAGCTTATTAATGCATAACCTGCTCACACCGCTATTCCCCTTACTTACGCCATTGCTAACCGACGTAAACAGCAAAGAATATCAATTTGTGCTGCTTATGCTCAAAAATACCGACAATCGCATTCATAATGAACAAAGAATAACCCCTGCCTTTTTATACGCAGCATTTTTATGGTATCCCATGGAAGAGCGCGCACAAGAACGCATGTTTGATGCTGCAATGCCCTTACACGACGCCATAAACTTAGCCAGTGCAGATGTACTCTTTCAGCAAAGCCGGCGGATCATGATCCCCAAGCGTTTCAGTATACCCGTGCGGGAAATTTGGGGTTTACAACTGCGTTTACAAAAACGACAGGGGCGCCGATGCCTACAGCTGCTAGATCACCCAAGATTTAGAGCTGCTTATGATTTTTTATTACTAAGAGGCAATGTGGAAGGCGGAGATTTATACGAGGCCGCGCAGTGGTGGACAAGTTTTCAAGAAGTCAGCGAAAAAGCGCGCATTAGCATGATAAATGAGCTGCCCAATAGCAGCCCTCGCAAACGCCGTAAAAGGAAAGCCGCGCCATGATGTCAGATGTTGCCTACATTGGCTTAGGCAGTAATATTGAAAATCCACAAACGCAAATTAATACCGCACTTGTGAATATGCAGTCACACGAACAAATAAGTATTCAACATTGTTCGCATTTGTATGCCAGTGCGCCTATGGGCCCTCAAAATCAGCCTGACTATGTTAACGCGGTGGTTAAAATTACTACCGGTTTAACGCCCATAGAATTGTTAGACGTACTGCAAGAAATAGAACAGCAGCACGGCCGTAAACGCCTTGGTGAAAGATGGGGACCACGCTCGTTAGACCTCGACATTATTTTATTCAATAACCTTAACATGGACAACGACCGACTCACCTTGCCTCACTATGGCATGGCGCAGCGAGAGTTCGTCATGGTGCCCTTGTTTGAAATAGAGCCTGATATGATCATGCAAAATGGTAAAACAATCGCCTCGTGGGTGGCAGACTGCTCGTTTGCACACTTAAGGCGTCTGCCCGGCAAAATAGACCTGACGTCTTTAATCATATCCACACAAAAATTATAAACTTAGGGAAAGCAGTATGAAGAAGCACAACGTTGCTAGCTTACTAAAAATGAAGCAAGCACATGAAAAGATTGTCGCGTTGACCGCCTATGATGCCAGTTTCGCCCAGTTATTTGACCAGCAAAATGTTGAAGTCATTCTTATTGGCGATTCCTTAGGAATGGTATTACAGGGTCAAGAAGATACCTTGTCTGTCAGCGTTAAAGACATTGCTTATCACACTAAATGTGTTCGCGCCGGTGCTGAAAAAGCCTTCGTAATTGCAGACATGCCTTTTATGAGCTATCCCGATGCTAATTCAGCCTATAAAAATGCCGCCACATTAATACGAAGCGGTGCCAGCATGGTTAAACTTGAAGGCGGCGAATGGCTGCTTAACACCGTTGCAGGCCTTGTTGAGCGCTCTGTTCCGGTGTGCGGACATTTGGGCTTAACGCCGCAATCGGTGCATGTGCTAGGCGGTTTTAAGGTGCAAGGACGCGAGCAAAACCAAGCCGAAAAACTGATTAACGAAGCACTAGCTTTAGAAGCAGCCGGCATACAACTGCTGGTACTTGAATGTGTGCCTTCAAGCTTGGCCAAATTGATTAGCGAAAAACTCACCATCCCCGTAATTGGTATAGGTGCAGGGCCATACACCGACGGGCAAATCCTGGTGATGCATGATATGCTGGGAGTAAGCGCCAACTATATGCCCAAGTTTTCAAAGAATTATTTAAACGCCACGGGCAGTATATCAGGCAGTGTAAAGCAGTATATTAGCGAAGTTAAATCCCAGACTTTTCCGGGCCCAGAGCACAGCTTTGATTAGCATAAAGCGCTTATTTTTCAGCTATTGAAAGCGTACTCACCGCTACACAGTGTTTAAGAGAACAAACGTTTATGAGAGTGATTCAGGATATAGATGCTTTACGCGAAACGCGCAGAGCATGGCGCGCCAGTGAAGAAGAGATTGCCTTTGTACCCACCATGGGTAATTTACACAAAGGTCATTTACGATTAGTCGAAGAAGCGAAAAAGGTCTCATCAAAGGTCGTGGTGTCTATATTTGTCAACCCACTGCAGTTTGGTCCTGATGAAGATTTAGACGCCTACCCCAAAACCTTAGAAAATGACACAGCCGCCCTAGCAGCGCTAGACGTAGACGTGCTGTTCATGCCCAAAATCGACGATATTTACAGCCGCGGTTTAGAGCAACAGACCTTTGTAGAAGTCCCCGGCTTATCGTATATGATCTGTGGCGCAAGTCGTCCCGGTCATTTTAGAGGCGTTGCCACAATAGTCTGTAAACTATTTAACATGGTGCAGCCTAATCACGCATTCTTTGGTGAAAAAGACTTTCAGCAGCTGCAGGTTATCAAGGCCATGGTCACCGACTTGTCCATGAATTTAATCATTCACGGCATACCCACACAGCGCCACGAAGACGGCTTAGCCATGAGCTCTCGCAATGGATATTTAGACAATGAACAACGCGCAATAGCCCACTTGCTGTACCTTGAGCTGTGCGCGCTGCGCGAACGCATCAAAGCTGGGGCTAGAAATTTCAGCGAACTTATTGCTGCGGCCAAACAGCGCTTATCTGACGCTGGCTTTAACCCTGATTATATTGAACTTCGTAGTGCACAAACACTCATGCAAGTAGGCCACGAAGACAAAGATTTGGTTATTCTGGCCGCTGCCTTTTGTGGTAAAACACGGTTGATCGATAACTTACGTTTTGCTATTTAAACGAAAAGACTGCCCAGTGCTACTTGTTCGCCAATAGTGTCGCGGCAGCTTTTGCAAAGTAAGTCAAAATGCCGTCAGCGCCTGCGCGCTTGAAGGCTAACAAAGACTCCATTATAACCGCATCTTTATCAAGCCAGCCATTTTGAAACGCCGCTTGGTGCATCGCATACTCGCCACTTACCTGGTACGCAAACGTAGGCACCTTGCATTCACTTTTGCAACGCCTAACTAAATCTAAATAAGGCATGCCTGGTTTTATCATGACCATGTCGGCACCTTCATTAATATCTAGGGTGATTTCTAGTATTGCCTCATCGCTATTAGCCGGGTCCATTTGGTAGCTTTTTTTATCGCCACCTTTAATATTGCCAGCGGAGCCTACCGCGTCTCTGAAAGGTCCATAGTAGCTAGAGGCATACTTAGCAGAGTAGGCCATAATACAGGTATTTACAAAGCCTTCAGCTTCTAAAGCTTCTCTAATAGCGCCAATTCTGCCATCCATCATATCAGATGGCGCCACTATATCGGCGCCTGCACGAGCGTGTGACAGCGCTTGCTCTACCAATACGTGAATGGTCTCATCGTTTAGAACGTAGCCACTATCGTCTATTATGCCGTCTTGCCCATGAGTGGTATAAGGGTCTAGTGCTACATCGGTGATCACGCAAATGGTATCACCATACTTTTCCTTTAAGGCGCTTACAGCAGATTGCGCAAGACCGCTAGGGTTAAACGCTTCGTCGCCCTGCAGGGATTTTTTATCTTCACCTACCACGGGGAATAAGGCAAAATGCTGTATGCCTAAAGCTAGGCATTCACCCACCTCATCAATGAGCAAATCAACACTGAACCTCGATATATCTGGCATTGAGCCTATTGCTTGCCTTGTTTTTTGCCCTGGAATAACAAACATGGGGTAAATTAAATCATTGACCGATAGTGCGTGTTCAGCTACTAAGTTTCGTAGCGCTGATGTACGTCTTAGCCGGCGGGGACGCGTGAGTAACATGCCTGACATGCAATATTTCCTTAATACTATGAATCCAACCATAGTATACCTAAGATACCACTGTATTTCGTCCTTTGTGTTTGGCTAAATACAGATTTTTATCCGCTTTTATTACCAAGATTTTAGATTCACTCGCGTTTGCTAAGCACTTACTTGCTAAACCGGCACTGACGGAAAAAGTCGTTGTTTTGGTCATTGTCCCAAACTTATTCATCACCATTGTAAATGGATTATGCGGATGTTAACTAAAAAACAAAGCCTGTGCATTTTCAAATGCGTGTTTCTCTATCACAGAGATATCTTGGTTAATGATTACCGATAAAGCTTGCGCAATATGAGGCAAATAACAAGGTTCGTTTTTCGACTTTCGTGGTTTAAGCGTTTTGGGAAACAAATAAGGGGCATCTGTTTCTAGCAATAAACGTGAAAGCGGCAACTCTAAGACTGCTTCTCGCAGTGCCATACCTCGTTTGGCATCACACAACCAGCCGGTAATTCCCACATAGCAGCCCAGAGACAGATAATCTTTTAGCTGCTGCGCACTTCCTGTAAAACAGTGGACAACCATGAATTTAAGCGAAGGAGCATACTGCTCAAGCAGTGTCATTTGTTCATCAAAGGCGTCTCTTTCGTGCAAGTACACGCCCATGTTGTTGTTAACCGCAATATTTAACTGCTGTTCAAATGCATATAGCTGCTTAGATTTACTTGAAAAATTACGATTGAAATCTAAACCGCACTCGCCTATTGCTGCTATATGCTTATCGGTAATTAGGGCATTTAGTTTGGTCCAAGATTGCATTGTTGCCTGATCGGCGTAATGCGGGTGGATACCTGCGGTACAGGCAAGTTTTATGTTATTTATTAATTGTTTATCAAGCTCACTTTCAAAAATATTTGCGCTACTAACACCCAATTTATGCTGTTTACATAATGCTAACGCTTGCTCAGATTCTTCAATGGAAGATGAGATAACTAGCAAGTGATTAACGTCTGCTTTAGCACTACGAAGCAACACCTCTGCTAGCGCAAATCTTGCATCGGTCAAGTTTACGCCAGCGTCAATCCAACTCATTTTATTGCGTTCGCCTCACACGTATTCGGCGATTACTATCTACCTCAGACAGGTAGAATGCGCCCAAAACACCTTTCTCAATAGTAACAATATCGCCTTGCCTTATTGTAAGACGGCTCTGATCGGTATGGCGCCATACTTGGCCGTTACTCAGACTAAGGCTTGCAACCCCTAGTGCATTTTCGTTTATGGCGCTTACGGTGCTTTGAATTTCGTTTACCGCGTCTTGTGTATTAGTCTTTAGGGCTTGTGAACCAAAGCTGTCATGGGCAGTGTTGGCGATGACTTGTCTATTCGTACTGGCGGGCACCCTTGATGTTTCTTTTGAGAACCGAACGTCAGCTTTACCTGATGGGTTCATTAATGCCTGTGCGCGTTTGTCAATATCGTCGGTTTCTCTCTTTGCATTTTCGATAACACTTTGTGCTCGGGGCGTTGGATCTCCTTGTATATTTTCAGGCGCTAGTTCATTGTTTTGTTCTGCAAACAGCCGATCAAAGCAGCCTAAGCGCTGCATATTGTCTTGGATCAAGTGACAGGCGCTGTCTTGGTCCGATTGAGCACTTAGCGCAGGGCCCGAAAACCCGAGGCCAAGCAGTATGGCACTAGCCCAAAAATACATCAATCGAGGGGTGTTGTTTACTGTCATATTTACATCCTATTACGAGTTCTGGTCATTCTTTTTTTGTGTATCATTAGGTACATCGTCAGATGAACCTTCATCTGTATTTCTATTTTCATCTATGTCAGGGGCGTCGCTTTTCTCGTCAGAGTCGCCTCGTTTACCCGAATATAAACCGCCTATAACGACTCCAATTTCAAACAGAATCCACATAGGAACAGCCAGAAGCGTTTGCGAAATAATATCAGGGGGTGTTAGTAACATGCCAACGAAAAATGCGCCCACAATCACGTAAGGCCGCTTTTTTGCAAGTTGCTCAGCCGTGGTCACACCCGTCCAACACATTAAAATAACCGCAATGGGAATTTCAAAAGCCAAGCCAAAGGCGAAAAACAGTTTTAATACAAAGTTAAGATAACTCGAAATATCAGTGCTTACTAACACCCCTTCAGGCGCCACACTGTTGAAAAACATGAAGGCCAAGGGGAATACTACGAAGTAGGCAAATGCCATCCCCAAGTAGAATAGTATGGTACTACTGGCGAGTAAAGGTGCTACTAGCTTTTTTTCACGCTTGTATAGGCCAGGCGCTATGAAGGCCCATATTTGATAAAGAACAAATGGAATTGCGACAAAAAACGAGAGCACTAAGGTGAGTTTGAATGGGGCTAAAAATGGCGATGCTACATCGGTAGCAATCATGCTTGCGCCCTCTGGCAGACTCGCCACTAAAGGCATTGCTACATAGCGATATAAGTCTTGTGCAAAATAAACCAAACACAAAAAAACGACGAAAACCGCCATGAGCGCTTTAAGCACCCGTGATCTTAGTTCTATTAGGTGGCCAATTAAGCCGCTAGATTCACCCATCGGTTTTGCCGGGTGGCTTGGTGACTAAATTTTCTGATGCCTTAGATGCTTTACTAGGTGCATTAGAGGCATTAGTGGCATTAGTGGCATTAGTGGCATTAGGGGTAATACTACTATCATCTGTATCGATTAGGCCGGCATCGTTCGTACTTTTAGACGTACTATCTGCAACATTAGGTTCTACGGATGAATTTTGATTGGCAGTAACATGCTGTGCATCAGTATCTTGATGAGCATCTGCGTCTTGTTGACTAACAGTATCTTGTTCTTTATTGCCCCTTTGGGACTGAGTTAACTGCTGGCTTGACTGCATCGTCTTATTTTTATAAGGCTTACGCACAGATGCAGCCGCTTGTTTAAGTTCATTAACGGACTTTTGCAGATCTTTACCTAAGCTTTCCATGCCCAAGCTTTCCGCTTTTTTCAAATTGGTATGCAGTTCGTGGGCGTCAAGATGGCTAGCAACTTCTTGTTTAAACCCATTGGCAAGCTCTTTTACACTGCGAACACCGGATATTAATGAGCGGATTGCCCCAGGCAGCCGCTCCGGCCCTAAGACTACTAAGGCCATTACGCCAATAACCAGCATTTCCCAGAAGCCAATGTCAAACATAATTTATTCTTTATCGACTGGCTTCTGCGACGTAGGCTGCGAGGTTTTACCTGTGGCAGACTCGTCGGTTTTTACGGCCGGTTTAGCTAAGGATTCAAAGTCTGCATCTTCTTTCGTGCTTTCATTTGGGTCGTCTTTGTCAACGTCTTTTACCGCTTTTTTGAAGCCTTTTAAGGCTGAACCCAAATCAGAGCCTACATTTTTAAGCCTAGAGGTTCCAAACAGTAAAATTACGACGGCTAGCACAATTAAGGCTTGCCAAATACTAATGCCCATGTCGATCCTTAAAAAATAGATGAAGAAATAAGATGGCTATATAAGATAGCGATAAAGGTAAATTATTCGTCAATATTTGCAAGTACACTTTTCTAAACTTGCACATTTATTTGGCTGCTAAATTGCATAACTGATTGCATAACTACCTTTCGTGTGGTGGTATTATACCTAGAACCAAATGAATATCACTGGCTTTGCTACTTGTGTGGCAAAATAATTTACGTCAACAAACAAGATGTACCAGAAATAGCGCGGTCATGCATACACATTTATCTCATTCGACAATTTTTTTATTACTAAGTTTCTTGCTAAGCGCTAACGCATTAGCAAATGAAATCCAAAGCAAGGCTGAAAAGCTTAGTGACGAAACGCGTAAAGATGCAGTCGGAGCAGAAATGCAGGCAAATAATGAGCAAATAGTTGAGCAATATAACAACACACAAAATAATCAAAACGATAATGAAAGCGTGCGTTACGAGTTTTGCGGCGAGCTGGGCTGGCTGAATAACAATTATTGCTACTTAAACTACGGCGTTGACGCCACCGCCATTACCATAAACAACTGGTTTAAACATGAAGGCGGTGACAATTTAACCCCAGCCACCACCAAGGGCCGACTGCGCTTTGGATGGGAACCACGTTCGGGCGATTTCAGCGAACTAGACTTTCGTTTTAGAATTAGGGTTAAATTGCCTGCCTTAGAAGACCGCGTAGAATTGTTGTTGTCAGACGATGAAGATGATGTCAGGCAGCAGGCTGTTAAAGCGGCGCGCAGCTCCCAACTAAGAGGACGTGATCAAACTGTATTAGCGGTGCAGTTTAAAAACAGCGCAACCGACAAATTATCGTACCGCGTTGGTTTTGGCAGGGGCAGTCAGGTATACACCCGCGCCCGTTTTTCTGACCAGCATAGCTTTACTGGGGCCTCATCATTTCGATATTTTGCAGAAACAAACTATTATTCAGGCGACAAACTTGGATTTGAAGCAAACGCTGAATATGGCTTCGTGTTTGACAGTTCATCAACGTTTGAACTTGGCAACAGCTTTCGTTTCAGAAATAAATCGAGCGATTGGATATGGCGGCACGAATTTAGATACTTACGGTTAGGAGATGATGATACAAGTTATTTGTTCACTGCCTCGGTAAATGGCGCCTCTAAGCCTTCTTATCAAAAGCAGCAAATGTTTGTGAGTTTGCGATATAAGCGAAAGATCTTGCGTGAGTGGCTGTTTTTAGAAATAGAGCCTTTCGTGCTATGGCTGCGTGAAGAAGACTTTAGAGCATCACCAGGAATTGCCATACGCACTGAGATTCATTTCTCGACCTAGCATGCTTTTTGCGTGAAAAGTCACTTCCGCTTGCTTGCAAGGTATACTTTTATATCTTACACCCTCGGATCAGTTTGATGGCATATCGCTAATTGCTTCCATTGTGTATAGAGATTTTCCAAAGTAGCAAAATCAGATACTTGGTAAAGTTGACGAAACATCACCCAATCAATCAAGCAAAATAAGCTCATAGATAAATAATCCCATTTTGCAAACGCACCCGCCAAAGCTTGTTTTTCTAAATGTGCAAAAACAGCGTCAAGACGCTCGCGCTGAACACGAAAATACATCTTGTCAGCGCTTACATCTATTTCTGAGCGACTTAGTATAAACATCTGCACTAGCGAGTCGTTCGCAGCGTCAATACTAGTAAGCACGTTTTGTCGTTGCCAAGAAAGCTCTGGCAAGTCCAGTTTTTCCTGCAAATAACGATAAATAGCACCAGAGTCGAATATGGTGACGTTGGCATCTTTTAACATAGGGATTTTAAGCGTGGGATTGTCCGACTGGATCTCAGCGCGATCACGACTATTAAATATATCAACCAGCACAAGCTCGTGCTCAACGTCTTGCAGCAGCAGGCGCAATCTGCGCACATAAGGAGAGGTAGTCGAACCAAAAAGCTGCATTTTTTTCATTGCCATAGCCTACATATAAAATGCAAATTAAACACTAAAACTCGAACCGCAGCCGCAGGTTGTGCTCGCATTTGGATTGTTCACGAAAAAGCGTGAACCTTCAAGTCCTTCGGTATAATCAACGATACCGCCTACTAAGTACTGCAGACTCATTGGATCAATCACCAAAGTAACGGTTTGATTTTCGATGGTCATGTCACCATCATTTACTTTCTCATCGAAGGTAAAGCCATACTGAAATCCAGAACAGCCTCCTCCGGTCACATACACTCTAAGTTTAAGCGCTGGGTTTTCTTCTTCTGCAATGAGGGTTTTAACTTTACCTGCCGCTGCATCAGAAAACTCGATTGGCATTGCCACTTCTACTGACATTGTTAACTCCGTATCTTTCGTTATTGCTCACTTTCTTGCAAAAGGCCATGCTCATTAACTACATGGGGGCGAACCGAAAGAAGTAAATGAAATAATTAATATTGATTATCTAGTACTTGAGTGTGTTAATCAAGTATTGACTGGGCTTCGCTAAGGGCTTCCTGCCATTTTATAGTGGTGGTGTAACTGCCTCGCTTCTTCCTATATTTGTACACGTCGGTGTTTATATCCAAACGCTCAGGCATAAAGCCATCAGGCAGTGTTATGCTAGTGTCAATAACTTGAAAATATTTAAACGCAAATGCCAGTGGGGTTTTAGGTTCATCTTGCAGCGCGTCGATACTAAAGCTTACTGGCTTGCCGTGAGCACTACCATGGATCTGCATTGCCAGCTCGCCTTTTATAACGGCTTTAATATTCTCGTGCTGAAGTAATATCATTTTAATGGCATAGTTACGTTCACTCAAGGTTGGGAGAATTTCCATGCGCTGCACCAAAAAACCATCCTGCGTCATTTCAGGCGCCATTATCCGCTGATAAAATAAAATCTGCTCTTTTAAAGTTTGTTCACGTTCAACGCTATCTTGTATACTTTGCTTAGTGTGCTCTTGGGTTAACTGCGCAATGTCTAGCTCTACTTTAAGAACATTATATTGGGACTGTAATCTTTCGTTCTCGCTGCTTACATTCCCTAAACTCTTATTCAACACTCGGTTTTGGGCCTGCAAATTTGCTTGATTCATATTTGCAAACTCGAAACCAGCATAAAAAACAAAGCCTATTATTATCAGCAACAAGCTGTAGAAGCGCACAAAGCCCAATTTTTCACGGTATTTTCGTAATTTCAAACCCTCTCCTAAGCATTTTTTTTGTGATATAATTTGTAAAGCATACCGCCTAACAAGCTGCTTATTGTGCGTTTACAATCTTTACAGCTAGCGCTGTCTATTCCTTCAACTTCTGTGCAGCTATGCATGGTTGGCCTAGCTGCGGGACTGGCAGCAGCCGCGGTAATAATACTCTTTAGACTGTGCTTAGAGGTCTTGCAAGGCGCTTTGCT
>Ga0306872_100098_pt1 | contig 38237 bp, 40 predicted proteins | sample AntRauMeHopE1498_FD_190455 | JGI IMG/M metagenome (GOLD analysis project Ga0306872, IMG submission 190455) | Saline lake microbial communities from Rauer Islands, Antarctica - Metagenome Hop E1 #498 (v2) (version 2) | ecosystem: Environmental > Aquatic > Non-marine Saline and Alkaline > Saline ...
TTGCAAAACTAAATCAGGATATGCTTTCATCATTTCGCCTACCAGTTTGTCGGTTTCGCGCGAGCCGGTGCCATTTCCAATGCTAACTAACTCAACTTTATGCTGCTTGCAGATATTGGCTAAGGTGCGCAAAGATTTGTCCCATTGATTTTGAGGCTGATGAGGGAATATTGTCGCGCTTGACAATACTTTGCCAGTTGCGTCTAACACAGCTGTCTTAACGCCGGTCCTTAAGCCAGGATCAAGGCCTAAGGTGACCTTTGGTCCCGCAGGAGCTGCCATGAGTAAATCTTGCAGATTTTTAGCAAAAACGTCAATTGCTTCGCTTTCTGACTTTTCGCGCAATTGAGCGAATAATTCGGTTTCCATATACTGACTAATTTTAACACGCCATGTCCACACAACGGCAAGCTTAAGCCATTCATCTCGTGCGCTTTGAGTATGGCAGTCTAAATTAAGCGTATGTAATATTATACGTTCGCATGCCTCGCCTTTGTTCTCGGGATTGGCAGGTTCACTGTCCAAAGTAACCTGAAGCATGCCCTCATTGCGACCTCTAAATATTGCCAATGCACGATGTGAAGGTACTAGGCTGAGTTTTTCTGAAAAATTAAAGTAATCTCTAAATTTTTCACCCTGTTTTTCCTTGCCAGGTACTACTTTGCTGGTGAAGTGAGCATGTTGCAGTAAATACTGACGAACTTTCATTAATACAGAAGCATTTTCAGCAAACTCCTCCATTAAAATAAACTTGGCGCCGTCTAATGCTGCTTTTATATCTTCGATACCTTTGCTGTTGTCGACATAATTGGTTGCACACGCCTGCGGATCAGCGTCTTTGTTGGTTAGGAGAATATTTGCTAGTGGCGCTAAGCCAGCCTCAATCGCAATTTGACCCTTGGTGCGCCTGCGAGGCTTAAACGGTAAATATAAATCCTCCAGTTCAGTTTTATTTTCTACCGAGTTTATATTACCTGCAAGCGCGTCGCTAAGCTTTCCTTGTTCACTAATGGATCTTAAAATAACCGCGCGGCGGGCTTCTAACTCACGCAAATAACCAAGGCGCTGTTCGAGCTTTCTGAGTTGAATATCGTCTAAACCTTGCGTAATTTCTTTGCGATAGCGGGCTATAAATGGCACGGTGGCGCCGTCGTCTAGTAAGGTCACTGCCGCTTTAATTTGGCCTGGTGTGGCGCCAAGCTCTGCTGCAATTTTTTCAATAATCATTCAATAAAATCCAATAAAGACATGTAGGGTTAGGATGTAGTTGCAAGGGGCAACACTAGGACGAGTACTTGATTACGTGATCAATTTCTTCACCGTAATTATAGCGATAGATGACATACTTAGCATGTAGTTTCATGTTTTTGTATACCATATTTTTAATATTTCCCACTGCGATGTGCTTACCGGAGTTTTCACGACTGCACAGTCGCCTTCTTCTTTTTTCAATAGTGCTCTTGCCATGGGAGAGTCGATAGAAATAGCGTCATTTTTACCAAAAATCTCATCATATCCTACGATCTGAAAAGATTTCACTGCGCCGTTTTCATTCTCAACTTCTACCCACGCGCCAAAAAACACACGCCCTTCTTGCTGCGGTGAGTAAGCTACCACCGTAGAGTTTTCCAAGGTTTTGCGCAAATAGCGCACGCGACGGTCAATTTCACGCAGTCGCTTTTTATTATACTGATAGTCTGCGTTTTCGCTGCGATCGCCTAAACTGGCCGCCCATGTCACTTTTTTAGTCACCGCTGGTCTCTCGGTTCGCCATAAGTGGTCAAGCTCAGCGTTAAGTTGTGTGAGACCATTACTGGTTAGAAGCGGTGTCCTCATAATCTAGAGTCATTCATTAAAAGCTGGTGTAATTGAAAAGCGTCTTGATATGTCTGAAGCTGTCTGCATACACAAAATATTAATTACCTTAAGAAAAATCTTTTACATAGCGCTATTAATAGCTTGTAGGCTTACGCATACAAAAACCAAAAAAAGCGCAGTATGTAAGCTACTGCGCTTAATATAAGGTCAATGTCACGCTGATCCGCGTTTACTTAATGAGTCTAATCAGTGAAAGGCGCTATTGCGAGTAATTCAACGTCAAAGATCAATGTAGAGTTAGCCGGAATTGCGCCTGTTGCGCGCTGACCGTATGCTAATTCACTTGGAATATAAAAGCGATACTTACTGCCTACTTCCATTAACTGCACGCCTTCTGTCCACCCTGGGATCACGCGGTTAAGCGGGAATTCTGCGGGCTCGCCTCTATTAACTGACGAGTCAAATACGGTGCCGTCAACTAATGTGCCATGGTAATGAACGCGCACGGTATCTCCAGCCTTAGGATTAGCGCCTTCAGCTTCGGTAAGGACTTCATATTGTAGGCCAGAATCAGTTGTAACCACTTCTTCGCGCTTAGCATTTTCAACTAGATAGTTTTTGCCTGCCTCAATAAGAGCGGCTTGCTCTGTTTGTTCCGCTGCTTGAAATTTCATAGCAAAAGCCTGAACATAAGCGTCTATTTCTTCATCACTGTACTGAGAGTTTCCGTTAAATCCATCGGTAAAACCAGCTAGAAGCGCGGCTTTATCGCTTTGTAAACCAAGCTCATCTTGAACAGCAACTTGTTCTTGTGCATATATACCCATACGAGCGCCAAGTGCATACGACTCTTGGCCAACTTCGGTGGTATAAGTTGTCAATGTATCATTGGCTTCTTGTTGTGCTGCATTGTCGTTGCTACATGCAGACAGCGCCAATGTAGTAGCGATTATTAGTGCAAGTGGTGCCTTCTTCATTAATTATCTCCTAACATATAAAAGGTATGCTTTATGGTGTTTTTATTTATTCATGGTTTATACTAAGCTATATGTTAATATTCTTCAAAGCAAAGTGAAACCCTTGTCAGTAAATAGACCGCATTTATTTTTGTTTTTATAGCACTTGCGCTACTTTTAGGCATCTGCACAATACCCGATACCCGATACCCGATACCCGATACCCGATACGACCCCTATAAGCCGTACGAATCTATCCTTAAGTAGCGTACATGCGGCTGATATCGATTTTAAAAAGCAACTTGCGGTTGTTTCTGAGGTGAGTGGGAAGGCAAAAGTATATGACTTGCGTTCAAATACACAGTTAGATTTATAGCGTCATCAGGGCGTGGGACTCAATTTAGTCGCCAGCGTGAAGTTTTAAAAAGACGGTGATTATGATGGTAGCACAACGGTATCAATAGCAAGCAACGGCAATTTTGAAAAATGGGCAGTTGATAACTAATCAAAGGCGCCAAATTTATACATAAGGGTATGAGGTAAACAAGCAATGACAAACAATTCAATGAAAGATGCATTAGAATCACTTGAGATTAAACTTGCATATCAAGAAGATACTATTGAAATGTTAAACCTAACGATTATTCAGCAGCAAGATAAAATCAACAAAATAGAAGAAGTCCTGCGTAAAATGGCGGATAAGATCAAGTCAATGCCTTCATCTGAAGGGCACATTAATGAACAAGTAGAACTTCCCCCGCATTACTAATATAGATGTTACTCTTTATGTGTAGGTTAATCAGGCTTGAAAACCCCAATAACGCCGCTGTTTGTTTTACTCGCTTTTGTGACTTCTTTAGTGGTTTGAGTTTCTTTGTAATCACAACTCACACACGCTAGCTTCTCAACATTGTTTTCAAAATATAACATTAGTGTGTCAAGGCTCTTACAGCTTGGACACTTAGCTCCTGCGATAAAACGCTTTTTAGTCTTGTTTGTCATTGGCTCTATATTAGTTAGGTAACGTGTCACTAGTATACCTACATACAGTAACTAATGATCAATATGCGAAATTTTGTTATTCTGCGCGCCACCTTTATTTAAGTCGATGCTATGATTAAATTACAAAAACTGGGTTTACAACGCGGTATCAAAACGCTCATAGAGTCCTCTGACCTGGAGATTTTTGCTGGCCAAAAAGTCGCTATTATTGGTCCAAACGGCTGCGGTAAGTCGAGTCTTTTTTCTTTATTGCTGAATCAAATTACGCCTGACGCGGGTGAGTATTCAGTCGCAAAACATTGGCATGTAGTGGCAATTGCACAATACATTGATGACACGAGTCGCACCACACGTGACTATGTTATCGATGGCGATACGGCGCTTCGGGACATTGAGAAGCGTCTTGTGCTAGCTGAGGCGAATAACGACGGTGAATTAATTGCGCAACTGCATGAAAAGTTGGAACATGCTGGCGTCTACGACGTCCAAGCTAGAGCGTCTACTATACTAGCTGGTTTAGGTTTTAGTGAGGCAGATTTGTCATTACAGGTTGCGAATTTTTCCGGCGGCTGGCAAATGCGTCTAAATTTAGCCCGGGCGCTGCTGTGCCCCTCAGATTTATTACTGCTAGATGAGCCCACCAATCACCTTGATTTAGATGCGGTCATTTGGCTACAAGACTATTTGCAGCAGTACCCTGGTACCCTTTTGTTAATATCTCACGATCAAGCTTTTATTGATTCTTGTGCGAACGTGATTGTCAGTTTTGAAGACAAACAGCTTGTTAGCTATACGGGTAACTACTCAAGCTACCAAAAACAGCGCGCCGAACGAATGGCGCTAGCGCAAAAGCAATATGAAAAGCAGCAGCAGAAAAAACAGCATTTAACGTCTTTTATCCTGCGTTTTAAGGCCAAAGCAAGTAAGGCTAAACAGGCACAAAGTCGCGTGAAACAGCTGGAAAAAATGGAGGCTTTATTGCCTATTCAGGCTGCAAATGAGTTTTCGTTTGCGTTTAGAGATCCTGATAAACTGCCTAATCCGCTGATTAATATGGAAGATATTCAGCTTGGATATGATACGACTACTATTTTATCTAACATTCACTTAAATTTAGTGCCTGGCAGCCGTATTGGCTTGCTGGGTCGAAATGGTGCAGGTAAATCGACCTTTATTAAGTTACTGGCCGATGAACTTACCCCTTTGCAAGGGCGTTATACTACATCTGCTGGGCTTAAAATCGGTTACTTTGCGCAACATCAAGTGCAAGCATTAAATTTAGAAAACTCTGCTTTTGATCACCTACTTGCGCTTGACCGACGCTTAACCGATCAGCAAATAAGAGATTATTTAGGCGGTTTTGGCTTTCATGGGGACGAGGCCTTAAAAAAGGTCGCGCCCATGTCGGGTGGCGAAAAAGCGCGTTTGGTATTGTCATTAATTGTGTATTCAAAACCGAATTTACTGCTGCTCGATGAGCCTACAAATCATCTTGACATGAACATGCGCGAAGCACTTGCTTATGCGCTGCAGTCATTTGAAGGCGCGATGGTAATTGTGTCGCACGACCGTTATTTACTTGAAAGCGTGTGCGACGATTTTTATTTAGTCGACAGCGGCGAGATCAGTGCTTTTTCAGGCGACTTAAGTGACTATCAAAAATGGTTGTTTGCGAATAAAACCGATAGAAAAACCATGGCGGTGACAGGTAAAAAAGATGAGACGCCAAGTATCGATAAAAAAGTACTCAAGAGAATGGAAGCGTTGTTTCGCCAGTCGACCAAAGCGTTTCGTGAAGATATTGCCAAGTGTGAAAAGCACATTGCCAAGTGTCAAAGTATTTTACAAGAAAGTGAAACTAAAATGACTGATCCAGCCTTATATGATGCTGATAATAAAGATTTATTAAATGCGATAATAGCCAAACAAGTTGACGCAAAAAATCAAATAGATGAATTAGAAATGCAGTGGCTAGACTCTCAAGAAGGGCTAGAGCAGGCTCAAGCTGAATTTGACCGTGACAAGGCCGCTAGTTAATGCGCGAAGCGTTAATTCCTAGACTGTCTAGCGACGAGTTTTTCGACTACTCGCAGCAGTTTTACTTTCAAGGTAGTAATCAAGAAAATTTGATGTTGTTACAAGATAACGCTGATTTGAACGAGAATATTGCGCTGTTAATGATGTACCTACGCACTAAAAACGTGGGTTTGACAACTGACAATATTTACTCAATAAACGATAATAATCAGATTCTGGACAGTCTAACCTTAAACATTCGCCAAAAAAGAAGGTCGCTTAAGGCTGATAATATTGCCCAGGGTTTGACGGACTATAGGACCCTAGAATATAAGGATTTGTTAGCTCAGGAGCTTGCTCTTGAAAAAAAACAGCAAGCTTTAATGATTGATCTTGTAAAGTTTTTTGTAAGCGAATCTCAATCATGTGTCACTAGCGGATTCTATGATGATACTTTGTTAGCAGCCATGAAAAGCCTCGCTGGGGAAGATAAGCGCTCAATAATATGCGATATTGCAGATATATTAGAAGAACTTCTCAATGCGCAAAAAAAGCTAGCCAGCACCTTCGTTGTAACCGCCAATGATTGATTCAGTTAAGACGAAATTTGGCCGTATTAGTGCGGCTAACTTTAAGCCTAAGCCATGGTTGCAAAACGCGCATGTGCAAACAGTACTGCCGAAAATGTTGGTTCGCTCACCGCAAGTTAACTATATTAATGAACGCATTAAAACGCCCGACAGTGATTTTATCGATTTAGCTTGGGCAATGCCGCACAAGTCAGTCAATGTGAGGGGTATAGCGATACTTTTTCACGGCTTGGAAGGTTCAAGTCAATCGCATTACATCAAACATGTAATATTTGAATTGAACGCAATTGGACTGGGCTGCGTGGTAATGCATTTTCGGGGCTGCAGCGGCGAGCCTAATTTGACGCCTATAGCCTACCATTCTGGGGCAACTTTTGATGCGCAGTTTTTGGTGCCTATTATAAAAGCACGATACGCAGATAAACCGCTTTTTGCGGTCGGATTTTCCTTAGGCGGTAATATGTTGATGAAACTTATGGCGCATCATGCCTATTTACCCATTAAAGCCAGTATTTGTGTATCGGCCCCGCTAAATTTGGCAGCCTCATCAGCTGCAATTCAAGTAGGCTTTTCTCGCGTGTATCAATGGCATTTGATGAAAAGCATGAAACGTAACCTTCTTACGAAAATGCAAACAGTCGATATGACGGCTAGCTTGAAGGTATCATCGGCGGATATTGCTAAAATGACGACCTTTTTTGAATTTGACGAGCATATAACTTCCGTGCTGCATGGTTTTCGTGACGCGAATGACTATTACGAAAAATGTAGTGCTTTACATGATCTGGTGCTTATTGATAAGCCAACCTTAATTCTTCATGCAAAAGATGACCCTTTTATGGATGACAGGGTTATACCAGGTCCGCCGTTAATTAATAACCATGTAGCGTATGAACTGAGCGAGTTCGGCGGTCATGTGGGCTTTTTAGAAAGCTTAAGTGCAAGGAGCAAGCTTTGGCTACCGCAGCGCATTACCCATTTTTTGAGTGAGTTTTTATGTTAGTCCCCCATCAAGATTTAGATCCTGACACCCTAAGCAGTTTAATTGAAAGTATTGTATTACGCGATGGCACCGACTATGGCGAGGTAGAAATGTCCTTAGATGAAAAGGTTGCTATGGTAAAACGCCAGCTAAATGACGGCGTCGCCGCCATTGAATATTCACAGGAGCATGAGTCGGTAAATATTATCGCGCTGGAATGAACTTTTGAAGTGTTTGAAATAGAAATAAAGTTATCCTCTGGACTGTCCAGAATTAGTCCAGAGTTATCTTCTAGACAGTCTAGAGGTTAACTTCGTTTAGGTTTCAGACTGTCCAGGACATAAAGAACCTGTGCAATTGCAAAGGCTTCAAAATTTTCGAGGCTCTTCAGCTAAGAACAAATTAAGTTTATCTATATTGAATTACGCTGTTCCAAGCGACTCTTTTGTCGCCCAAAACAACGAAGTCTGGATTAGTCACACTTTCTCGCTGATTGTAGGTGATAGGGTCAAAAGTGGCAGCCATGATAGCCCCTCCAGCTTCATTTATGATGCATTGCGAAGCACCTGTATCCCATTCGCCCGTTGCCCCCAAACGCAAAAATACATCAGCGGCGCCTTCAGCGATAAAGCAGGCTTTGAGTGAGCAACTGCCTGTAGGTAATGTTTGATATGAACGTTTATCGCTTAAGCGCTCAAAGATTTTTTCCCGTGACTGCCTTCGGCTAATAGCAATCATTATTACGTCTTCACTTGGCACACTGAAGCGTCTAACGCTGATTGGCTTGGTTTCACGCGAGCAGCGCTTATATGCACCGCTCTCTTTACTTGCGAAATACAGTGACTCTCCACATGGCCAATAAATCACTCCAATAACGGGCTGATGGTCTTCAATCAGCGCAATATTGATAGCAAAATCACCCGAACGTGCAATAAATTCCTGCGTTCCATCAATAGGATCAATTAACCAATAGCGAGTCCAATTGGCTCTGTCTTTAAGCGCCGGAATAGGCGATTCTTCTGACATAATCGGAATGTTTGGGGTGAGTCTTGCCAACATCTCCATGATGATTTCATTGGCGCGATAGTCAGCGCTAGTAACGGGGCTTTCATCCTCCTTTTGATACTCCTGGAAATCACCTTTATCGTATATGGCTAATACTTCAATACCCGCCTTAGTTGCCGCTTGTTTTGCTATTTCCAGCAAGTCGCTAAGAGACTGCGACATCATTGAGACTTTCTCCAACGTTCCAACAAAAGCAGTGCAGCAACGCTTCTTGCCTCATTAAAATCTTCTTGGCCAAGTAATTCATCAATATTATCTAGCGACCATCTTACCACTTGAAGAGGCTCAGGCTCATCACCCTCTAAGTGGGATTCAGTTAAATCTTGGGCTATTAGCACATTCATTTTTGCATCAAAAAATGTAGGTGCCATGGAGAGATCTTTTAGTGGCAAAAATTGCTCAGCTTTAAATCCGACTTCTTCCTGCAGTTCTCTATTACCGGCTTGAATAGGAGTTTCTCCAGGATCTATTAGGCCTTTGGGAAAGCCTAGCTGATATGAGTGAGTGCCTGCCGAATATTCCCTTATGAGTAGAATATGGTTGTCGTCAGTTAATGGGATTACCATCACTGCACCTCGGCCGCTGCCTGACATACGCTCAAACTCTCTGGTTGCCCCATTGCTGAAGGTTAAATCAACTCTCTCTACTTTAAAAAAACGGCTTTTGGCGACCACCGCTCGCGCATTTATTTCGGGTAATTTATTTTCTTGGTTTGTTTTACTCATTACGACTTCACAGGATATAATACAAAATTAATACATGACTTTAGCATAAGGATAAACGCTTGGCACTCTTACCTTGGCATAAGATTGAAACTGTTTTATTGGACATGGATGGCACCCTCTTAGATTTGCACTTTGATAATCAATTTTGGCTGCATCACCTGCCTAAAAAGTATGCTGAAAAGACAGGAAGGTCACCGCAGTCATGTCACGAAGAACTTAAAGAAGCTTTTGCGCAAGTTCAAGGTAAATTGCAGTGGTACTGCTTGGATTATTGGGCCGATCGCTTGCAACTCGATATAATGGAAGCAAAATTAGAGCTTGCGCACCTCATTACTATCCGCAAGGACAGTATCGCTTTTTTAGATGCTTTACGTGAAAGTAATCGCAGAGTTGTTTTAGTCACAAATGCTCACCCAGACAGCCTATCGTTAAAAGTTGAAAAGACGCAGTTGAACGATCACATTGACACACTTATATCAACGCATCAGTTTGGCGTACCTAAGGAGTTTCAGCTTCTTTGGAAGAAGTTACATAACCATCTCAAGTTTGAGCCCCAAAGTACCCTGTTTGTTGACGATGGCGAGCGGATCCTCGATGCAGCTAAAGAGTTTGGTATTGCCTATACTTTAGGCATTACCAACCCAGATAGCCAACTGCCAGATACGACAATAGCAAATCATCTGCATACCAATAATTATTACGATTTATTACAGTCTATTATAGATGAGCCGTATGTGGCTTAAGCATTACTAGGTGTATAGATACATCATGGTTACTAAGGTTTAAAATGACAAAAAACCGTTCTACTTCTTCTCTTATCGTTGCCGTTGCATCCGCAAACCCTGTGAAAATAAATGCCGCTAAAGAGGCCTTCTCACTGGTATTTAACAGGTCAGTGGAACTTATCACTATAGATGTCGATTCAGGTGTTTCCAATCAGCCTATGAACTTTGAGGAAACGCATTTAGGTGCCAATAATCGTGTAGATAGAGCTATTGAGTCTCAGCAAGCAGACTATTACATCGCTTTTGAAGGCGGCGTTGATGTATTCTCTGATGGCCCCAAAACATTCGCGGTAATTTGTATCTCAAACGGCAAAGATAGAGTGTTTGGACAGTCTGCAACCCTTCCTTTACCTATGCGTGTATATGAAAACCTGCAAAATGGAATTGAATTAGGGTGTGCAATGGACGAGCTTTTCAATACAGTGAATATCAAACAAAAGGGGGGCGCCATTGGCCAGCTAACAGACGGTTTAGAAACCAGAATGAGTATCTATAAATCGGCCACTATTCTTGCATTGAGCCGCTTTGTAAACGCTGATTTGTTTGAATGAGAGATATTTCTTTAAACAATTATCGCGATTTTATATCTAACGCGTAACGGCCTTGACCCAGTGACTCTCCAAAAAAACTAGCGCCTTGCCTGATGTCGTTAGGAAAGTCAGATGGGATAGAGAACGTACCAACGGCAGCGTAATTGCCATTTTGGTCAAAACTGATCTTAGCATCTAATGCTAAGCCGTTTTCGGGCGAAACGTCAAGCACGAAGGCGGGTGACTCACACGACAACAGTGCGTCAAAACTGCCTAAATCTAAAGGACTCCCTTCAATATTCACCCCAGCCTGTAACCAGCTTCCCTGTCCGTTTAGTTGCTGACAGCCTTCATTAAACTTAAAATTCGCAATATCTAGCCTGAATCTTCCTAAAGCCGTTACCGCTACAGGTAAATTTACCTGTGACAATAAAAGCTTCGCGGGTGCAAATATTCTGGCACTACTAAGATTTACCTGTGCCGGATTTAAGATGGAGAGATTGATATTCCCATCTATATAGATTTGTTCGCTGTTTCTAATTGCACCGCCTCTTATATCAAGGCTTGCTTGTAACCATAGCAAGGACAAGGGCGATAAGTCCCATTTGATATTAGTGACGCGTAGACCTTCATAAGACAAGCTTTGGGATGTTCCTGAAAAAAGCGTTCCCGCTACCCCTGTAAACCTGAGCTGATTCTGGGTACTTTCTTGCACGTAACTGGTGACATAACGTGCGGGCATGTATACCAGTAATAGTATTAGGTAAGCAAGAAGTGCTAATATAATCCACTGCCAACGCTTCACTTTACGATTTCCCTAACTGTAAACGTCTAACCTGAACAAAACCTTGCTCGTCGACCTCTGACACATCGGACTGAAGAATAACAACGCCTCGCTTTTCAAGTACGTTAAGCCATCGTAAAAAGTCATTAAAGACGACTTGGTCTAAAGAAACAACTAACTCCTCCCCTTGGGGCTGCATTCGCGCCACAGGAATATTCGCACTTCGGGTAGTTTGATTTACCACTTGGGTTAAAGAACCGTTAAATGAGGTTTTATTCGATGACTGGCGTAAAACAATGGCGCGACCTGATTGTTCATTAACCCAAGTAAGCAGTTGCTTTTCACTATTTAATGCAAGGCGTTGAGTTTCCAATGCGCTGGTCAAAGGAGACCAGATAGCAAAATAGAAAATGCCAATAACGGCCACCGCAGCCGCCACTATAACCAACTTCTGTTCACGCGCAGAGATGCTAACAAACCACGCTTTCAGCTTATCCATTATTAACCCCTCACTGTGATAACGCCAATTACTTCATCGCCACGATTATTAATAGCACCTTGATCTACTTCGAAGCCGAGATTTTGAGCGTGTCTTCTAAATTTCTCTAAGTCTTCGAAGTTTTGTGCTACCGATTGCATGCGAATTTCAGAGCGTCTGCTGTCATACTTCAGCGTCTGCGGTTTCACGCCAGAGTTCTCAAAAGCACTGCTCAACCTAGATAACATGGCCAGCATGCTCAAACTTCCACCGCCTTGTTCCAATGCTTTTATTTCTCGGGTAAGCACAATTTTCACATTTGTGACTTTTCCTAAATCTGGGAAACCTTGCTCAATACTTGTGGTGATGGCCTGTCGTACTTGAGCGCGTTCTCGTTTTACTTCGTTCAGCTGGGCAGTTTTGAACACTAGATTGGCGCATAGCGCAACGACTGCGAGTGCTGCGGCAAACTTCCACTTTTCCCAGCTAGGGTTAGATTTGCGCTTTACCGCATATTCACCTTGGAACAAATTTAAATCGGATATTAATGCGCCTTTAAGCAGCAGATGCATAGGTAAGCTGTCAAAATTAAAGGCTGTTTGGCTTGATTCTGTGAGTCCTTCAACTTCGCTATAGCAAGTTATGCGCGTTTCTTTGGCGCTTGCTTGTTCTAAGACTAATGGCAATAACCACTGGCTTTCACCTTGTAAGCATTGACCGTCGGCTAATTTTACGATCAAGTTACCTTCTATTTCTAACAGACTAATACCGTCATTTTGGGGCAAGCAATAGGCATCGGGCAAAAGATGAAGGCAAAATAAATTAGCATCTCCAAGCATCTGCATCCACTGCTTGAGTTTTTCTTTAGCAACAACTGCCACTTGTTGAGTATTTTCTATTCTAGGTCCCAGTGCAAAAAATAGCTGTTCTACATTAACGCATATTTCATCTTCCAGCATGAATGGTATTGCAGAAATTGCTTTACGAGACGCATTTTTTGGCAATTCAACTTGTCTAAAAACGATATCGCTTGAGGGCGCTAGGGCATAAACCTGCGCGTGGTTGGCCCTGTCTGCTAGCGAGCCAAGTGCACTGGCGTCATTGAGTTTCCCTGAGGCAATTATTTCTTGTTCCTGTTCGCTGTACAGTAACCAGTGAATAGGGTCACTGGTATGTGAACCTAATCGAATTATTAAATGCTGCATCTAAAATCCGCCTCCAAACTCTCTGCTAATAATGGTTATTTCGCCGCTATCTACTTTAAAAATAGTCGATAATGTAAACTGTGAGCCTTGGAACTTGGCTGTAACATTTAGTCGAAAATACTGGGTTGTCACCTTGAACCAACTCTTTTGTTGCTTGCTTAACGAGAGTGCCTGCACTTCAGACAGATTTAAGAATTCTTCATCGCTTTGGAAGCCCTCTGGTGGGCGACTTCCTATAATATCGGCGCCGATATTTGAATTCTGTCCTAAAAGGGCGCTCAACACAACCGCGTTCTCTTTGGTAATAGTATTCACATTTACCGCTAGCTTGGATTCGGGCAGTACACAAATGGCTTTGCGTAAATCTTGGAAGCCGCCCATAGCCAGTAATTGGTCAATGCCGTTAATTAATCTTATTTCTGAAGCGTGTCCTAATGGACTATTTGCGGCTAAGTAAGGGTTTACTAATGACTCATAGTCAGCGTCTTCAGCGCCATAGTTATTGGGTATGCTGTCCTTGTCTATCCAATCTATTAGGGAATCTCGAATTGTCTCAACGACTAGACTGTCGTTAATATAACTTTCTAATAAAAGTTGAAATGATTTTTGAGACGGGCTTGGACCTATTTTAGCAGTAGTCGGATTTGCTGAATTTGACGCAGTACTTAAATTCATTGAGTTGGTTGAGTCTGTCGCATTAGCGCTCTCACCTGAATTAATTGCATTAAGATTAAAGCACGCCTGCATGTCGATTAACTGCGCTTTTATTGATCCGCCCTCAACTGGATATTCGAAAGTTTCAGCCCAAGGCTGGCTTAAATTGGTATTTCCGGGGGTCAGTGTATTCAAGGTTATCAACGATTTTTTAGCAAACTGCTCAGCACCAAGCGCATACCAGTAGGCCTGATTATTGGCTTTTAAATTAAGGGTTCTGGCCACGTTTAGCTGCAGTCGGCTGCTCATTTCTACCGCAATAACCGTAATAATAGCCACAATGAGTAGCACCACGATAAGTGCAACGCCCTTTTGCTTATGACAAGAAGGTGTATTTAATGCCTTTTTCATACTTTTATCTGAAACTCTCTTCGTATTATGCCAAAAGAGTCAGTCGTTATAATTACCGCTATGGCGATAGGAAGCTCGGTACTGGGGATTGTCTCAGACCACTCTAGCTCAGTTTGAACGGTTGATAGGATCTCAATTTTAAAATCACTAACATTGTCTAAAAGCACCCGTATATTTGGTTCAGTGCCCAATACCGCATCAACATAGTTTGTATGAAGCCGTTCTAAACGATTTTCTTGAAGCCTGTAGGCTACGTTTTGCAAGGTGCTGCGTTTGAGCCGTAACTGAGGATTTCGCCAGCCCGCGCGCACGAAACCGATACCATAAGCATCACTTTCAAATTCAAACTCACCGCCTGTTATGATTAGATCATTTTCAAGGCCTTGAGTGCGGGGGGTGCGCGCTTGTATTTGTAAAAAGTCGCGTTCAATAATAAGCATTGCGCGCTGTAGTTGCTCAAATTTTGCTTCTCTTTGTGCTGATATTTCATTTGATCGCATGACTGTCGTTAGCAAGGAGTTTGCGCCTAATGCTAATAGCGAAAATATCGCGATGGCGATAACAATCTCTAGTAAAGTAAAACCTCTATGATTTTTATACGTGAAGTAAAAATCTGGACAGTCTAGATTTTTATTTATGGCAGTTTGAGGCGTTTTCATTATTCGGTTTGATTTGTCATGAAAGTTGTCACGGACGTAATAGGGTTCTTAAGTTCTTCATCTAAACCAACTGTAATCGTTACTTGATACAAAGCATCATCAGCTGTCTTCACTACCACTCTTTGCCAATACCAGCGTTTGCCTAACATTTCCTGTTCACCTTTTGTTTGCTTATCTAAAGGCCATTTAATCGTTGTTTCTAAACTGCTTCTGGTAAGTTCATTGTTGGCTACCCATGTTGCAAATGTCACCCGCTCTAATACTGTAATTGCGCTCAAATTTTCATAAACCGCTTTCATAACCGCACCACCAGCCATAGCAAAAATAGCAACAGCAACCATAACCTCCACTAAAGTAAAGCCCTTTGTTTTTTTTGCGCTTTTTATAACTCTGCGCTTATACATCATCAGGCTTAATCATTTTCAAGGGAACAGTGTCTCGTCCTTGTAAAACAAACTCAAAAGGCTCTTGGTTTATCTCTTGTGACTCATATCTAATTTGCAGTTCGAAAGGGCTTATTTCGCCGCTCGATAAAATAAATACCTGGGGTGGCGGAGGTGTTCTGTCCTCTTCGTTGCCGATCACTACGCCATCATTACTGACACTTAGCTCGTCGTCGAAAATACTATTGTTAAATAACGAGTCATCATCCTCCCACATAAAACCGTCTAGCGTGATTTCTAGGGTTACGCCTTGTGTGAAAAATACTTTATCGAAATGCTTTTGATTGTCTAGCGCAACCCACATTTCATCATCGTCTAATTTGACGAATTGGTAAGACTGTTCGTCTCCATCAATTCGTAATCCTAGCTCTAATTGATTAATTAGCGCATAGTCACTCGCCATATTAAAAACGACTTGCAGTCGCTTCACTTCTTTTTCAATGTCCTTTTCTACATTCCCTGTGAAAACAGTGTATCTAACACTGGCTAAAATCAGCCCTATTAAAGCGAGCACAATAATAATTTCAAGCAATGTAAACCCTGCTTGCTGTGAACGCCTTGATTTGAGTTTATTTAAGTCAAAAAACATAAGTCCTTGATTTTATTTGTTTGTATTCTTCTATAAACGTAAAAGTTAGCATCTAGACAGTCTAGATATTTAAAAAGTTATCATCTAGACAGTCTAGATGATAACTTCATGTAGTTATTTTAAATATTCGTTTAGGTTCCAAGTCGCAATGTCATCCTCTGATCCTTCTACTCCATCGGGCCCAAAACTATAAATATCATATTGACCTACTTCACCTGGGTAGAGTAGCACGTAGGGATTGCCCCAAGGATCTTCGGGCAATCGCTTAATAATCCCACCTTCGGGATAACTACGAGGAATTGGGTCGATAGTTGGAATGTTTACCAAGGCGTCAAGGCCCTGTTCAGTAGTGGGTATAGTGTTCGTTTGCAAACGATATAGCTCAAGAGAGCCCTCTAAAGCTTGAATGTCGATCGCGGCTTTTTTTATCTTAGCTGAGTCTCGTTGATTAAATATTTGCGGTGCAACAACCGCCGCCATGGTGGCGATAATAAAGATGACCACCATCACTTCAATGAGGGTAAAACCTTGTATATTACTCTTGATATTGCTTTTCACAATCATGTATTACACTCCAGCTAAATTGTTTAATTCTAATATTGGCAAGATAATCGCCATCACAATAAACAGTACTATGCCTGCCATAGAAATTATCAATACAGGTTCAAATACTTTGAGTGACATATTTATTGTGCTTTCAAACTCTCTTTCTTGATTCTCGGCTGCGCGCGCTAACATTTGAGTTAATTCGCCAGACCGTTCACCTGACGCTATCATATGCATCATCATAGGCGGAAACACTTTGGTCTGCGCTAAAGCTGCTCTAAGGCTACTGCCTTCTTTAACTCGCTCCGCGGCTATGCGCACAAGATTTTGCAAATGTTTATTTTCAAGCACGTTTCCACCAATTGTCATTGACTCCAGTAATGGAACACTGCTAGAGGTCAATATACTTAATGTTCGAGCAAACCTAGCCGTATTAGTTCCCCTAGTAAGCTTGCCAACAAACGGTAATGTTAATAAATGTTTATGCCAGCGCTCCTGAAGGAGAGAATTTCTAAGCATTTTGGCAATGGCAAATATTAATATACCCAGCGCAATAGCGGCGTAAACACCATAGTTTTGCACGCCCTCACTAATCGCAATTAACACTTTGGTCACGGTTGGCAGCTCTTGCTCCATATTGTCAAACTGTCCAATTATTTGAGGTACTACGGTGGTCAGCAGCATTATAACGACACCAAGTGCAACCACTGTCATTAGGATAGGATACACGAGCGCTTGTGTAATTTGGCTCTGTGTTTGATAACGTCTTTCGGCATAATCTGCAAGGCGAGTTAATACAGCATCTAAATGGCCTGATTTTTCGCCTGCCGCCACCATCGATCTAAATAGCTTGTCGAAAGCTTTGGGAAACTCACCCAACGCTTTGGCTAAACTATGGCCCTCAACCACTTTACTGCGAACCGCCATCATCATGTTTTTGGTGCGCGACTTCTCAGATTGTTCAGCCACCGCTAATAGTGCTTCTTCAATGGGCAGTGAAGCTTCAATAAGCGTTGAAAGCTGCCTAGTGAGAAGGGCGAGTTCTGGGGTAGATATACTAGGGCTAAAAAATGCTTTTACGCTTTTTTCACTGGCTTTTTGCTCTTTAACTTGGGCGACTTCAAGTGGAATAAAAGATCGTTCGCGCAGCTGCTGCCGTACTTGGCGAGGGTTGTCAGCTTCTAAAACACCACTCTTATTTTTGCCTGCTGCATCTAGTGCTTTATATGCGTATGCTGGCATTACTCTTCTCTGGTCACTCTTAAGACCTCTTCTAACGAAGTAACACCTTGTAATACTTTGTCGCAGCCATCTTGTCTAATAGAAGGAGTGGTAGTGCGAATATATTTCTCAATGGCTTGTTCACCGCGGCCTTCGTGCATCATTTCACGTATTTTATCATTAACTATAAGCTGTTCATGTATCCCTGTTCTGCCTCTGTAGCCTGTGTGATTGCAGCTAATACAGCCTACAGGGTTGTAAATAGTGACCTCATTTGAGGTGTTCAAAATTTCCTGTTCTCCTTTGCTTGCCATATGCGGCGCTTTACATTCCTTGCATAGGGTCCTTACCAGGCGTTGGGAAAGTACGGACACTAAGCTAGAGGAGAGCAAAAAAGGCTCTATACCCATATCTTCCAGCCGAGTAATTGCGCCTGCGGCGGTGTTGGTGTGCAAGGTTGAGAGGACCAAATGACCGGTCAAACTTGCTTGCACAGCAATTTGTGCAGTTTCTAAATCGCGTATTTCACCGACCATTACCACATCAGGATCTTGACGTAATATCGCGCGCAGACCACGTGCAAATGTCATGTCCACTTTTGGGTTCACTTGGGTTTGCCCTATGCCTTCTAAATCGAACTCGATGGGGTCTTCGACAGTAAGGATATTACGATCTTTTGAGTTAATTTCACTTAAACCAGCGTACAAGGTGGTACTTTTACCGGAACCGGTGGGCCCCGTAATTAGGATGATGCCGTGTGGTTTACGAATAAGCTCAGAGAAAAAGGTTCTATTGACAAGGGTCATCCCTAGGTCTTGCAAATTTAAGCGTGCATTGTTTTTATCAAGCAAACGTAAGACTACCCGTTCGCCATGGCTCGACGGCATGGTTGACACTCTGACGTCAACCCCGCGACCGCCAATCCTAAGGCTAATACGGCCGTCTTGAGGGACTCGCTTTTCAGCAATGTCCATTTTCGACATAACTTTAATACGCGATACCAGCATTGAAGACATCTTGCGATTTGGTCTGAGAATTTCGCGCAGCACGCCATCTACTCTAAACCGGACTACCAATTGGTTCTCAAATGTTTCAATATGAATGTCAGACGCGCCTTCCTTAATGGCTTCTCCTAGCATCGCGTTTATAAGTTTAATTATAGGAGCATCATCTTCGTTATCGAGCAAATCTTCTGTATCGGGTAAGTCTTCAGCTAGCGCAAATAAATCGCTTTTGTTACCTAAGTCTTCCATTAACTGCTTTGCTTCTGATGAGTCGCGTTGAAATGAATCTGTTAGTAAGGTTTCAAAATCACCTTGAGTGGTTTTTTTTAATACAAAAGTTTGACCGCTGTAGCGACGCACCTCAGCAAATGCTGACATGGGTGTTTCAGGCGTATAGTAAAGATCGTGCGGCTCAACATCTACATCCAACAGCAAATGAAAGCGTTTAGCGAAGCTAAAGGGTAGCTTCGCAGAGCCTTGCGGGCTCATTTCGTCCATTGCCATGTCGGCTATAACTTCTTCAGCTACAGAGTCCGCTAATCCGTCCAAACCTTTGATGTCAGTGGATTGTGTATGTGCTAACTCACTTGCCATTAATCACTATCCTGCTTGTTTTTTTCAGTCAAATATTCTTCAAACGATGGGGGCAGGGTCAGTTTGTCATCCCATGCGGGTAAACTAGGGCCTTCTTTAAACGGCATTAGTGGAATACCCTGAGACTGCCTATTTAACTGCTGCGCCCGAATAAAATTGTATTTTCTATGGCTGATATCGTTCATTGTAATGCCATCGCGCACAATAGTGGGCTTTATAAATACCATGAGATTACGCTTTCGAGTACTCGTGCTGGAGGTTTTGAATAGATGGCCAATGATTGGTATGTCCCCTAGAATAGGCACCTTTGATACACTTTCCTGCACATCTTCATCTATCAAGCCGCCCAATACAATAGTGCCGCCGTCATTTACGATTACGGTGGTTTTAATTTGTCGTTTGTTGATAGAAATATCAACAGAGGTAGCGCCACTTACACTCGAAACTTCTTGCTCAATAGTCAATTGTACCGCGTCGCCTTCGTTTATTTGGGGAGTTACTTTTAGTTTAATGCCTATTTCTTGTCGTTCTACCGTTTGAAAAGGATTGGAATTATTGGAGCCTGTAGAGGTGCCAGTAATAATTGGGACTTCTTGGCCAACAATGAAGAACGCTTCTTCATTATCTAAGGTGGTTAAATGTGGTGTGGCTAGAATATTGGAGTTTGTGTCGGTGCTGACAGCCTGAACAACTGCGCCCCAGCCGTTTTCAACGATTCCAGCAATTAGGCCATTGGCGCCGCCTAATAATTGAGCAAGTGGTGTCAGGTTACCTTCGATTGTGCGAGATGTCGGAACGTCGCCAATTTCAGGCAATAGTGTGGTGCCACTCACTGTGCGATCTTCAGCCTGACGTAAGGCAACTCCCAATGAACCTAATCCAATAACACCGTTGGTAAACTGCGTGCCTCCACCTTCCTCTGAAACAAGCTGCACGCCAAGGGTTACACCATCGCCTTCAAATACTTCTACTATTATTGCTTCAACCTGAACTTGAGCTCTGCGTACATCTAACTGGCGAATGACCTCCTCTAATGACCGCATCATGTCTGGCTCTGCGGTGATGACTAAAGAGTTGCTATCTTCATGCGAGTCGATACTCACATTGCGGCTGGTGCCACCGCTCCTGCGCTGCTGTTGTTGAGCGCCTTGAGCTTCCGATTGAATACTGTCACTAACGCCTTGAAGTACTGTTACTAGATCTTCTGCTTTCGAATAGTTTAGAAAAATAACGCGCGTGTTGCCACTCGTTTCAAGCTCTTCATCCATTCTTTGGATCAAGTTGATTAAACGCTGACGCGCTTTTGCATCGCCGCTCACTATGATGCTGTTGGTTCTGTCATCGGCCACTACTCTTGGTGTTGACTTGCCACCGGCAGCTTGATTATTTTGGGAATTGTTAATACTGTCTATAATGCGCACCATCTCTGAGGCCGAGGCAAAGCGCAATTTAATGACTTCAACGTCTTCATCGCCGGCTCTGTCTACCCTCTCGATGATCTCTACTAATCTATTTACAACTGCTGCGCGGCCAGTGATCATCATTACGTTTGAAGGGTCGTGGGCAACAACATTGCCGCCGCCCGTTTGATCATTTAGCTGCCTTAGAATAGGCGCCAACTCTCTTACGGGTACGTTGTACACGGGAATAACGCGCGTGATCATTTCGTCGCCGTTAAACTCAGTGGCTTCAACTACCGGGATGTTGGATGACTTTGCGTCTTTAGATCGTACCACTTTTAGAATGCCGTTTGGCATTTCTACAACGGCAAAATCGTAGACTTGTAATACGTTTAAGAAAAATTGGTAATACTGATCTTCACTTAATAAATCGTAGCTGCGAACGCTAATTTTGCCTCTTACGTTAGGGTCAACAATAATAGTACGCTTTAAGTTTTTCCCAACAATATTAATGAATTCAGTGATCTCCGTATTCTTGAAGTTAGGCTGATATTCAGCACTGCTGACAAAAAAGCTATTGCTTAACAATGTGCCCGCCATCAGAAGGCTGAATGCTAAGTGTCTAACTTTTTTTCCTGGCTTTACAAGTATCATAAAACTGCTACCTTATTCGTTGCCTGATGCTTCGGAAATATCTAGATCAAGAGAGACGTACTCATTGCCGCGCAGTACTTCTAATTGCAAAGATTCTGCTTGTTGTAATTCTGTGATTGCCTCTCTCGATTGTTGTAAATCGCTTAAATCTAAACCATTAAGTTGCACAACAATGTCACCATTTTGCAAACCTACCGAATTAAACAAAGTGGGTTGCAATCCAGGGGTCACTTTAAAGCCGATAAACACGCCGTTAACTCTGTGCGGTGACAATGAGATCATATCAGTAAAACTGGCTGGTTCTTGTGCTAATTTTCGTCGAGCATCACGCAGCGCTTGCGCCTGATTACGTATATTTTGATTTTGTGCAATTGGACTACTGGGCGAACTCATGAATGGTTGAGTGTTTGCTGAGGTAACGAAGGTCTCATCAGCTCTCTTCTTATTGGCTTCGTCAAAGTCAATACCGTCTAGCATGAGTGTTTCACGAGTAACTCTATTTTTGATAATGACCCTGTCTACATAAATTTTGTCAAGCGTTACGTTAGTTCCTTCAATTTTATCGCCCACGCCGTAAGTACTTTGATTGTTTCTATACTCTATAATGGCAGCACTACGGTTTGGGTCGTTGGAAGAAACTACGCCAGATAATATCAAATTCAACTGAGTTTGAGGTGCATCACTTACTTTATCTAGCGTAGCAACGGGTGCTGGTTTATCGGCGTTACCAAATAAATTTTGATTGATTATGTTGCTAATATTATTGGAGGCACGTGAACTGCCATTGTCCGTTATCTGGGGCGCCTGTAGCTGTGCTAACTTACTTTGAGGTTCTGGTAGCATCGACCAAGTTATTTTCGCAGCAAAAGCCAGCAAATAGATGCTTAGTATCATTATCAATACTAGGATTAGTTTGCTTTCGTTGCGTTGATAAGTTTCCTTTGCGTTTATTACTGTAAAAACACTCATGGTTAATTTATTAAAGTCATTTAAAATTCACTAATCCCCAATCATAGCTAGTACGGGTAAAAGCTACAATAGCAAAGATTAAAACTCTCAAAAAAAACCGTTACCGCGCTGCGATTATCTTGAATAGTCAAATTTTTTGCGGAGATTCACGTTTTTGTATAGTGCCAACTATTAAGCTCTAAAAGCTAATTTTTAGACTGTCCAGAAGTTATTTTCCAGACTGTCCAGATTTTATATTTATCCATTAATTTTGCTTTAGTTTTAGCGTTTTTCTATTTTTCAGTAGAGCCTTAAGTTATAATCTAGACTGTCCAGAAAAGGGCTGATACTCAATTTGAGGAGTTTTTGAATGGCTGGTAAGTCACAAAAAAACAAGCAAGCTAATGAGTCTGATGTTGTATTAAAGGTTCGATTAGACAAATGGTTATGGGCTGCTCGATTTTGCAAAACTAGGGCAATCGCCCGAGATTTGGTGCAAGCAGGTAAAGTTCAGTACAATGAGCAGCGCACGAAAGCCAGCCGATTGGTTGAGGTGGGCGCAAAAATTAAGATACCTTCTGGTTACGACCAGAAAATTATAACCGTTGAAAGTATTAACGATAAAAGGCAAAGCGCCATTCTCGCTCAGGCACTTTACAGTGAGACTTCCCAGAGTATTATACAGCGTGAAAAAAACGCGCAGGCAAGAGAGTTAAGTGCTTTTCACAGTCCCAAACCTGATTCGCGTCCAGATAAAAAGCAGCGACGAGAAATCATAAAATTCAAGCATCAGTGAGTAGGTAGTATATGGCAGACGTTCTAGACAGATTTCTTTTTGAGAATAGATCAATACGAGGCGAAATAGTGTCGTTAGAAGAAAGTTTTCAATCTATTTTAGCATCCGCAGATTACCCAGGATTTGTGCAAACACTGATTGGTGAATTGTTGGTTACGGCAAGCTTACTTGCGGCAACCCTCAAATTTGAGGGTGAAATTGCCCTGCAGATTCAGGGGGAAGGCCCCATAAAATATATTATTGTTAATGGCACGCATGAGCAGAAGCTTCGGGGTGTAGCGAGGTGGGACGAAACAATTGTCCAGCACCCCAAATCATTTTCAGAGTGCTTTAAAAAAGGTATTTTAGTCATTACCCTTACGCCTAAGGACGGTCAACGTTATCAGGGTATGGTAGCGCTTGATAAATCAAGCCTAGCGGATTGCGTAGAGGACTATTTCTTGCAGTCTGAACAACTCTTAACAAAAGTGTTTTTAACTAGTCAATTGGGCGTGAACCCCAAAGCAGCAGGACTACTTATTCAAATTGTGCCCACCTCTAGTGAGTCGAGTAACGTAGAAGAAAACCCAGATTTTGAGCATGTTGTGCATTTAGCAAACACGGTGACTAGCGAAGAAATACTTACACTTCAACACTCTCAAATGATACACAGGCTTTATCATGATGAAGTCATTAGAATTTTTGAGCCTCAAAAAGTCCAGTTTTCTTGTGATTGCTCACGAGACAGAAGTGCAGGTGCGCTTAGAAGTATGCCTATAGACGAACTTTTAGAGATTATCGTTGAAGATGGTAACATCAAAATGGACTGTCAATTCTGCCACAGCGTATATATATTCGACGAAATTGATGTTAAGAACATACATAGCCAAAACTTGGGTTCTGGTAGGGCCTAAGAGTAGATTAAACACTTTAGTGAGAGACGGGCAGCAAGAAACTTGCGTTTAGGCCACCGTCGGGATGATTAGTAAATTGAATTTTGCCGCCATGGCTCTCGATAATTCTTTTAACAATGGCCAAGCCAAGGCCGGATCCGCTTGTTCCTCGGGCTTGATCTGCTTGAGCGAAAGGCGTAAACATTTGCTCCATCTGGGTCTGATCAATCCCCTTTCCAAAATCCCTCACGCAGCATAAGATATTTCTGTTTTTATCAACCATTGCCGTTGAAATGGTGATGGTATCGCTACCATATTTTAAAGCATTTTCGATTAGGTTTTCAATTACGCGCTTAATACCTACCGTGCGTAGTTTTGTAGCAGTGACTTTGGCCAACTTTAGTTCAATCATATGCGTTGAGATAATGGTTCTGCTATCAACTAACTCATGAATTAATTCGTTTATGTTAGCAAATACCGCCGTTTCTTGCTGGTCCTGTTTTGCATAGTCAATAAATTGATTAATAATTGCGTTCAAATCTTCTATATCGTGCTCTATGCCGTCTTTAACCCACGCTTGTTCATCTGGCAGCATTTCGCTTGCAAGCCTAATCCGAGTCAGGGGAGTTCGTAGGTCATGTGATATACCAGCCGTCATAAGGACGCGGTCGTTCTCAAGCTGTTTAATACCCCGCGACATCTTATTAAAAGCCTCTGTAACGGCTATTATTTCGCTACTACCAACGAGCGCAAGAGGGGCCGGGAAATGTCCTTTTTCAACTTGTCTAGCACCCTTTTGAAGTGCTTGCAAAGGTCGATTTAAACGCTGAACGAACAACCATCCTCCTGTAACGCTTAATGCGCCAATAACAAAAAAATACATGGTTAGCGGTGACAGTGAATTTTCATTCGGTCCGGTAAGGGGTATCGAAATCCATAAGTCGCGGTCTTGCGGTGGCTTTATCCACACCATATAGTTCTTCCCTGTTTTGACCCTTATTTCGGTGTCTTTGCCGAGTTGCTGTGTGATTTGCTTTGACATAAAGTCATAGTAAGCAGCATTGCCTAAGCCTGCGTGCATAGCTGAAATCTCATCGTGAAAACGAATTCCCGTGGTACTTGTTAGTTTTTCAATTTGCGCCGGGCTTAATGATTCGATATCAAGGATAAAAAAAGTGTTTATTTGATTTGAAATCAGCTTATTAATTTGTTTGTAACTTGGGCTGATAAAATAGTGTGTTACTGATAAATAAGAGACGAGCTGATTGATAAATAACAAGGCAGCAATGAGCAGAGCCGTTTGACCAAACGTGCTTTTTGGAAGGATGCTTATAAATTTTTGCCTAAGGCCTAGATTGACCATCAGGCACAAATACGTAACCCAGTCCCCAGACAGTCTGGATATATCGGGGATTGGTCGCATCACTTTCTACCATCCTACGAAGCCTTGATACTTGCACATCGATGCTTCGTTCAAGTGCGCTATAGTCTCGGCCTCTGGCGAGATTCATTAGTTTATCACGCGATAAGGGCTCTCTAGGGTGTGTGACTAACGATTTAAGTACGGCAAACTCTCCGCTGGTCAACGTTATTGGTTTTCCTTCTTGACGCATTTCTCGTGTTGCTAAGTTAAGTGTGAATGGACCAAATTCGACAGTTTGTTCAGATCGTGAGGGTGCACCCGGTGCTTCAGTAACTTTCCTACGCAGTACCGCTTTAGCTCGGGCTAATAATTCTCTGGGATTAAACGGCTTTGGCAAATAATCGTCTGCGCCCATTTCTAGGCCAATGATTCTATCAACTTCATCTCCTTTGGCGGTTAGCATAATGATGGGGATTGGGTTTTTTTGTTGACGAAGTCTGCGGCAAATAGACAGTCCATCTTCATTTGGTAACATTAAATCCAACACCATCAAGTGAAAATTTTCTCGTGCAAGTAGCCTATCCATTTGTTCGCCATTAGCAGCGCCTCTTACCAGATAACCTTGTTCACTTAAGTATCTTTCAAGTAATGAGCGAAGGCGCATGTCGTCATCCACGACTAAAATTTTTGGGGTTTCGCGTGTCATATAGGGCATATCCTTAAGCTAATTTTTTTGAATATAGCGAATAGAAGTACGTAAGCCAATTATTCTTATGTTTCTAAGTGTGTCGAAGTCGACTTACTTATTGTCTGCTACCCAATCTACTTGATAATCAGCCCGCCGCTTTTTATCCATAAGCTCGGAAATTAAAGGGGTTAATATAAGCTCCATGGCTAAGCCCATTTTACCGCCAGGGACAACTAAGGTGTTGATGCGAGACATAAAAGAGCCATCAATCATCTTTAGCAAATAAGGGAAGTCAACCTTTGTCATGTCGCGTCTAAAGCGAACAACCACAAAGCTTTCATCTTGCGACGGGATTTCTCGCGCACTGAAGGGGTTAGAGGTGTCCACGGTGGGCACTCTTTGAAAATTGATATGGGTGCGAGAAAATTGCGGAGTGATAAAATGAAAATAGTCGTCTAAGCTTCTTACTATACTGCTCATTACCGCGTCTCTTGAATGTCCACGGTCGGAGGTGTCACGAACAATTTTTTGAATCCACTCCAAATTTACGATTGGTACCATGCCAACTAATAAATCGACAAATGAAGCGACATCGCAGTCGTTGGTTTTTACTCCTCCATGTAAGCCCTCATAAAACAGTAAATCAGTTTTATCTGGCAGCTCTTGCCAAGGTGTAAATGTGCCTGGCATTTGGTTAAAGGGAACGGCTTCATCGAATGTATGTAAGTACTGCCGATACTGGCCTTGGCCTTCGCGCTCATATGATTTAAACAGTTGTTCGAGTAATTCAAAATCGTTAGCCTTAGGACCAAAGTAGCTTATATGCCGTCCCTGTTCCTGCGCTTTTCTTATTTCAACTTCCATCTCAGGACGCGTAAATCGATGAAAGCTATCTCCGCCTACTGAAGCCGCATTTATGTTCAAATTACGGAAAATATGCCTAATCGCATTAGTAGTCGTAGTTGTCCCTGCACCAGAGGAACCTGTTATTGCTATAATTGGATGTTTAACTGACATATTGGACTTCTTTGTTTTGTATACCCTACTTATAGGGAAGCTAAAGGTTTGCGTCAAGCCCTTTAAGCTTTATTGGTAAATTCTAGACTGTCCAGACTTGTTTTCTAGACTGTCCAGAAGGGTTTTTATGCTGTTATTCTGGGCGAAAAGGCACATGTTGCGGAAAAACTAGACTACTGAACAGTAACAATACATCGGGTAAACGATTAGTCTTTTTGCATGACAATTGCTCGCAAATACCTAATCAATTATGCAACAACATGCTTCTATCACTGCATTACAAGATGCGTGCGCCAGGGCTTCTTATTAAATTCACTTGAAATTAACGAAGGGCATTCTAATTACAGGAATGAATGGATCCAACGTCGATTGCTGTTCTTGTCTGATGTGTTTGCCATCGACCTGCTTTCCTTTGCGATAATGGATAACCATACTCACCTTGTGTTATTCGTAAATCTTGAATTATCGCAGCAATGGAGTAACGCGGAGGTGCTACAAAGATGGTCTAAAATTGGGAAATTATCCTTATTGTGTCAGTCATATTTACAGCGTGACTGGGGCGCTAAACTAAATGACGTTGAATTGACCGTAGTAATGAATGAAATTGATGAGTATCGGCGAAAGTTGACGGATATCAGTACTTTCATGAGCAGGTTTAATTGCTATGTAGCCAAAAGAGCCAATAAGGAAGATAAAATAAAAGGGCACTTTTGGGAAGCCAGGTTCAAAAGCCAAGCCCTACTTGACGCAAATGCAGTTTTATCATGTATGCAATATGTAGATTTAAATCCAATAAGAGCTAGAAAGTCGAAATCCCTTTTTGATTCGCACTTTACTAGTATTAAGTATCGCTTAGACAAGGCGGTCAACTACGCTCAGACGCAAATGGTACCATTACGAAAAACCTGTTCTTGCATGGTTTGTACAGGGTGGTTAAATATGTCTTTACAAGATTACATTGATAGATTGGAAAGTTTGATTGCTGATGTTAGTAAACATGAAGATTTTGCTGAACTAGATGACAACTGCAAAGACGGAGAAAACTGGGCTAATCGTTCCTTGGACTTCGAAAAGGCCTTTGAAATGAGTGCTGGAGAAAGTCAGCTTGTCGATATGTTTACTAAACAAGCTAGACTATTTTCAGGTCTACGAGAAGCGCAAACTAGCGCATTATGCGAAACTATTCTCTCTCGATTGCGCGATTACCAATATCGCTCCGAAAAAAAGAACCCTTACAGCTGATCTTTCTAATTTGTTTATAAGCCTGCGTTTGCGCTTCTTTAACTGTGTCACCTAGGCTGGTAACGCATAGAATTCGTCCGCCATTTGTTGACACAATCCCTCTCATAAAGACGGTGCCAGCTTGAAACACTTTCGTATCTGTAGCGCGAAGGATATAATCTAAGCCAACGATGGGAATATTTTTTTCATAGCTGTCAGGATAACCACCAGAGGCTAACACCACACCAAGCGCAGCTTGAGATGTGAAGTTTATATCAGCTTTATCCAAATTACCTTCGCAGGCTAGCAAACAAAGCTCAACTAAATCTGACTCTAAACGCATCATAATTGGCTGCGTCTCAGGGTCCCCGAATCGGCAGTTAAATTCAATTACTTTTGGACGACCTTGGGCGGTAATCATCAATCCAACGTAAAGTATGCCCTTGTAGGGATTCCCCTGTTCTATCATTCCATTTATAGTTGGGTAAACTATTTTATCCATGATTTTTTGATGAATTTCTGGGGTCACCACCGGTGCGGGAGAGTACGCGCCCATGCCACCTGTGTTAGGACCAGTATCATTATTAAATGCTCTTTTATGATCTTGGCTGGTCGCAAAAGGAAGTGCATTTTTACCATCAACCATTACGATAAAACTAGCCTCTTCACCCGTTAAAAAGTCCTCGATCACAACGCGTCTACCTGCACCATCGAGCGAGCCGCAGTCCATCATTTGAAAAACTGTCTCGCGAGCTTCTTTTTTAGTATTCGCTATTATTACTCCTTTGCCAGCGGCTAAGCCGTCTGCTTTTATGACAATTGGCATGCGTTTAGAATTTATGTAATCTATTGCCTCATCTATGTCATCAAAGGTTCTATATTTAGCAGTTGGGATTTTATACTTGGCTAAAAAATCCTTACTAAATGATTTAGAGCCCTCCAACTGGGCTGCTTTTTGGCTTGGACCAAAGATCTTAAGCCCATTTTGCTCGAATAGGTCAGTTATACCCATTACAAGAGGTTTTTCTGGACCAACAATGGTAAGTGAAATTTCTTCTTTCAAGGCAAATGCTAACAAACCATCCAAATCGTCTATTGCTAAATTTATTAGCTCAACCTTTTCTTCGTCGGCTATACCCGGGTTACCTGGCGAAACAAATATTTGATCTACAAGAGAAGATTGGGCGACCTTGTAGGCTATTGCATGTTCTCTGCCGCCGCCGCCGATGATTAAAATTTTCATATTTATCTTTCTACCTATTATAGTTGGATGATAAAAAGCTAGACTGTCCACAATTTTGTTGATGTTTCCTCTAGACAGTCTAGATCTCGCTAATGCTTAAAATGACGCATGCCCGTAAAGACCATTGCAATACCATGTTCGTTCGCCGCTGCTATTACTTCATTGTCTCGCATTGAACCACCAGGTTGTATAACAGCCTTAATTCCTGCGGCAGCGGCGGCGTCTATGCCGTCTCTAAATGGGAAAAATGCGTCAGATGCCATTACGCAGCCTTCTATCGTTAATCCCTCATCTTGCGCTTTTATGCCAGCTATCTTAGCTGAATAAACTCGGCTCATTTGACCAGCACCGACCCCAATTGTCATAGTGTCTTTACTATAAACGATAGCGTTAGATTTTACATATTTAGCCACTTTCCAAGCAAATAATAAATCGCTTAATTGTGAATCACTTGGGGCTACGTCGGTCACCACTGTCAAATCATCAATGTCGACCATACCAAAGTCACGATCTTGTACAAGTAAGCCTCCATTTACTCTTTTAAAGTCAAATTCATCAGTTAACTGACCTTGCCAATCACCGCACTCTAGTAAGCGAATATTTGCTTTTTTCGCAATTACTTTACATGCGGCATCGCTTATTGATGGTGCGATGATGACTTCTACAAATTGGCTTTCAATTATGGCAGTGGCGGTTACTTCGTCCAACTCTCGATTAAACGCTATTATGCCGCCAAATGCCGAGGTTGGGTCTGTTTTAAACGCTTTGGAATAGGCCTCTAATATACTCTCCCCTAGTGCAACACCGCATGGATTTGCATGTTTCACAATCACACATGCCGGCTCTTCAAACTCTTTTACACATTCTAAAGCCGCATCTGTGTCTGCTATGTTGTTGAATGAAAGCTCTTTGCCTTGCAGTTGTTTTGCTGTGGCAACTGAGGATTCTTGAATATTGTGCTCTACATAAAAAGCAGCATTTTGATGGCTATTTTCACCGTATCTTAAGTCTTGCTTTTTGACCATTTGTAAATTGAGTGTTCTTCCAAAAGAACTGTGTTTATGTGTGCAACTTTCGTGGCAAGTATGTGCCGCACCTTCAATCATTGTACCGAGGTAGTTTGCTACCATACCATCGTATCTTGCAGTGTGCTCGAATGCTTTTACGGCTAATGAGTATCTAGTTGCATAGCTTATTCCAGAAGGGTCTAAGTTTAACTCATCCAAAATTGTTAAATAGTCATTAGGTTCTACAACAATAGTAACGTCTTTAAAATTTTTGGCCGAGGCTCTAACCATCGCTGGGCCGCCAATGTCGATATTTTCAATGGCATCTTCAAAGCTGCAATCGGGGTTTGACACTGTTTCAGCAAATGGATACAGATTAACCACAACTAAATCAATGGCTTGAATTTCATGTTTCTGCATTACGTTCGCATCTATGTCTCTTCTACCAAGAATTCCACCATGGATCTTGGGATGTAGTGTTTTGACGCGCCCATCCATTATTTCAGGGTGGCCAGTATGTTCACTAACGTCTTTAACAGTCAAGCCTTCTTGGCGCAGAAGCGATGCAGTTCCACCGGTTGATAAAATTTCAATATCCATGCTCGCAAGTGACTTAGCGAACTCAACAATCCCCGTTTTATCAGAAACACTAATTAGTGCCCTAGTAATAGTAGTATTTTGCATTGGTTACCCGATAGTATGTGTAATTTTTTAAAAGTCTGGACAGTCTGGATTTTAATAATCAACTCAGCCGAGTAAGTTCTAAAAGTAAAAAGCTGGACAGTCTAGATTTTAGTTTATGAGCTGGACAGTCTAGATTTTAGTTTTCCAAAAAAAAGAGCGTTATCATACGCTCTTTTTTTAAAATACGAAGTTAGCCTAATCCGTATTGCTTTAGCTTTTTACGGAGTGTTCCTCTGTTTATACCCATAAGGTTGGCAGCACGGGTTTGATTGCCCCTAGTATACGTCATTACTTCTTCTAGAAGAGGTGCTTCTATTTCCGCTAACACCAATTCATATAAGTTGTCGATGTCTTGATTATTAAGTTCTTTTAGATACTTGTTTACAGCTTGTTTCACAGAAGAGCGCAATGGCTTTTGGGCATTTGCCTGCGATGGCGTCGTTACTGTTGTTGTAAAGGGTGAGGTAAGGTTTTGATCGAACATATATTTGAGAGCTCTCTTTGGTTATTCCATGTAACTAAGCTGCGTTGCAAGGATTGTAGTTAACTTGCTTTGACAACAATGAAAAAAATTCTTCTAGTGCCTCTATTTGGAGAACACCTTCGTCTATTTTATTGAATCTGCGACGAAATTCCTTTTCAGGATCGTACGAATCCAGATACCATCCAACATGTTTGCGCGCTATCCGAACGCCCATATTAAGACCATATAGGTCATAGATATCGTGAACGTGCCGTATGGATATCACCGCCATCTCCTGTGGTGATGGCTTTTCTAGCTGAATTCCTTGTGATAAAAAATGCTCTATTTGCCTAAAAATCCATGGATTTCCTTGTGCAGCCCTGCCAATCATTATCCCGTCAGCACCGGTGTAATGTAAAACTTCCTTTGCTTGTAAAGCGTTTTTAATATCCCCATTGGCGATGACCGGAATGCTCACATTTGCCTTTATTGCCTTTATGGTGTCGTACTCTGCATGGCCTTTGAACATGCATGTTCTCGTTCTGCCGTGTACTGCAATAGACACAATACCTTTATCTTGCGCTATTTTAGCGATGTGTATTCCGTTTCGATTATCTACGTCCCAACCGGTTCTAATTTTCAGGGTGACCGGCACATCAACGGACTTAACCACAGCATCCAAAATATCAGCTACTAGCTGAGGTTGTTGCAATAACGCGGAACCTGCTAGTTTCTTATTTACTTTTTTTGCAGGGCAACCCATATTGATATCAATAATTTGAGCACCCCTTTCGACATTAAATTGCGCCGCTTCTGCCATCAAAGAAGGCTCACTGCCGGCAATTTGAATAGAACGAATGCCCGACTCACCCTCATGGTTCATACGATTTAGTGATTTTGCTGTTTTCCAAACCTTTGGATTTGAAGACAGCATTTCTGACACCACTAAGCCTGCCCCCATTTCTGAGCATAAACGCCTAAAGGGTCTGTCAGTTACACCCGCCATAGGAGCCAATATTAAATTGTTTTTTAATGTGTAGGGTCCTATTCGCATACCACAACCTTTAAATTGGATTCATGAGCTAATGGAGCGTAGAAACGAACGCCATCCCGAGCGGGGCAGTATACTACTTATTTTTGCTTTATTTGTGAAGGTTAATATTTAAACAAAATATTATTTTTGGGCTTGACTTACTGCTTTTTTTTCAAGGCACTAAGCCTGACCCACTCGCCTTCAAGTGTGGCAGGGTCAAAAATAAATTGATTTTCATAGACTTGAACAACCGACTCGTATTGTTCTTGTAATATACCTGACATAACGAGCATGCCCGCATTTTTACAATAATTTGAAATTGTGTCAGATAATTCCTTAAGCGGCGCCGATAAAATATTGGCAATAACTATATCGGCTTCTAAATTGGGTTGGTTTTGTGGAAGATATAATGACAACCTGTCTTCAACGCCATTTCTTTGGGCGTTATCTTTGCTAGCTATTAAGGCTTGAGGGTCAATATCTATGCCAATAACTTCTTTAGCGCCTAATTTTAAGGCCGCAATTGCTAATATTCCAGAGCCACACCCGAAATCAACCAGCACTTTATCCACTAAATCGACGCTGTCTAGCCATTGTAAGCATAATCTTGTGGTGGGGTGTGTGCCTGTTCCAAATGCAAGTCCTGGATCGAGTTTAATGTTAACGGCGTTGATATCGGGTATGTCATGCCAACTAGGGCATATCCAAAGCCGCTTACCGAACTTCATAGGATGAAAATCTTTCATCCATTCTCTTTCCCAATTTTTATCTTCAAGCTGATCTACCGCAATCTCATTAGCATCAATAAAGCGATACTGCTTAAGAATAGCGCTTATTACCGGTTTTAAATCTTCCTGTGCATCATATAAAGCGATAACTTGCGTGTCAGGCCACAGCAATATCTCACCAGGTTTGGGCTCATACATTGGAGTGTCTTTTGCATCAACAAACGTTACCGCCTGCGCATTTAATTCCGTGAAAAAGTCAGCTAAAGCCTCAGCATGATCGGCCCCAACATTTATCTTTATTTGCTGCCAAGCCATATCAGAACACCTAAAGATTAATTCGTGTAAATGGATAGAAACGCGCGCATATCGTCAGCAAGCTTCTTCAAAGAGGGGTGATGAATATACATCATGTGACCTGATTCATAATACTTCATTGTAATACGTTGTGTATCAAACCCGCTTCTACTAAATGAATATTCAGTTGCAAAGAAAGGGGTGGCTAGATCGTAATAACCATTCGCAATAAATATTCTAAAAGATGGGTTTTGGCGCTGTGCTCTGGATAAAAAATGTCCTGTGTTCAAATATCCTTGGCTGCGAGCACTTCCTTCATATAGCCAGTCCCAGTTTGAAAATACCTCGCCTGATAGGATATTGTAACGCTGCTGTCTTAGAATATTTAAATCGCTAGCAAGATAGGTCTGCATTGCTGCGGTATACGCACCGTCTATTGCGTAACTAGATGGATCGGTGTCAAAACGGGCCCCCACATTACTAGCGTCAACGCCTAAGTAGCGACTGTCTAGTCGGCCTACACTGAGGCCCCTGTCGCGAAGAAGCTCTTTCATGAACAACATTTCATCTATTCTTAAGTTTGTTTGCTCCAGATACTTCTTACTGAGGCCTGTGTACTCGTGCAGTCTATCAACTACATTTGTAAACGCTTCCTTTGAAACATTCTGGCCAAGAATGAGCGCTGAAGCATATTCGGTCATGGCGAAGGTTCTGACTTCTTCTATAAAGGTAGGTAGATCCGCATAGTTTTCTTTATTCGGCAGCGCGTTATGATACCAAGCCGTGGCGGCATAGGTTGGCAAAAATGTGATGAAAGGTAAGTCGTTACCCGTATTGAAGTCTCCTGCTTGAAAATCGACAATACTTGAAATTAAGAATACGCCGTTAAGGTCTATACTTCCCCACCCCTCTTGGAGTTCCTTTACCATTACCGCTGCGCGCGTTGTACCATAGCTTTCGCCGGCTAGGTATTTGGGTGAATTCCAGCGTTGGTACTTAGTGATAAATTGGCGAACAAAATCGGACATTATTTCAGCGTCTTGGCGCACGCCCCAGAAGTCTTTGCCTTCATACTCACCAAGGGCCGTTGAATAACCTGTTCCCACAGGGTCAATAAACACCATGTCAGCGATGTCGAGTAAGGTTAACGCATTATCTTTTAGTGTGTACGGTGGCGCAGGTACCGCTTGCGCGTCGCTGGGGATTTGGACTATTTTGGGCCCAAAAACACCAAGATGCAACCAAACGCTCGATGAGCCGGGGCCGCCATTAAAAACAAATATTAAGGGACGTTCCGATGTATTTTTAACATCGCTTCTAAAATAGGCAGTGCTAAATATAGAGGCTTTTGGTTTTCCTTTACTATCTTTTAGTTCGGTGTCGCCAGCTACTGCGGTGTAGTTTAGCTTTCCATTTTTCCCACGAATACTATGTTTTGTTTCAACCAAATCAAATGGAAGTATGCCTACCTCATCCGATTTTGCTATAAGTGAAGTAGTAATCAGTGTTACAAATAAAAAGCTAATTGAAATTTTTTTTACCATCATGACGATCCGTAACCTTGTTATTTATTTGCTTCGTTTGCCTTCTTAATCGTGTCGATTTGTTTTGACAATTCCTCAGCCTGCGATGTTATTTGTGCATACAATCTCATATCACCTTTACGCTGTGCATCGACTCCTTTTTGAAGTAGTTGATCATGCTGGCGCTGTAGTTTTTTTGTGGGGTCAGACTTAAATAATCCAAACATTGTAATACCTTATAGTTTTAGTAGAGATTCTATATACGACTTAAACTCAGTCTTGATTACTTTTATATTGGAAGACGCATTAATAGCGGCTGTGTTCTCGATAACTTGCAGGAATTCACTCAACTCTTCTTGTTGAGAATCAGTTAGCTTACTGACCAATATCTTTGCTTGTTGAGCACTTAAATCGAGATTGCGTTTATTTGCCGCTTTTCTGTTGTATTTTTGCCACTCAGCGTTGTAGCTACTCATCAAGCGCTCTGGAAAATGCTGTAGATCGTATACGTCTGAGTGTAAGTTAACGATATCATTTTTTTCATCAAATATGTATCTGTAAGTAAAAACTGTATAAATATCAGTGATTTTAGTTTGTTTACTTTTTAGTGTCATAAGCTATCTTTATTTGTATTTGATAAGTGTGGACAGTCTAGATTTAAACTTATTAAAGCTGGAAAAGGTTTTAAAAAAGTCCAAGTTAGTTCCAAAGTTACTTTCTAGACTGTCCAGAATGAAGAGTTATGCTTTAGACTGTCCAAACTAAATGGTCCAAACTAACTGCTGTCTACAGTTGTGCACCAGACAGTCTAACGTGAGTCCAGAGCGAAAGAACCATGACTTTTGGGCACAAAAGAGCCAGCGCTAGCTGGCTTCGGGTTTATTTCTCTTTCTCGAGTTTTCGTTCCAAATAATGGATGTTGGTGCCGCCGTTAAAGAAGTTTTCGTCTTGCATAATTCGCTTTTGTAGCGATACGTTAGTTTTAATGCCGTCTATCACGAGTTCATTTAAGGCGTGGCGCATTCTGGCTATAGCTTCATCACGACTCTCACCAAAGGTAATTAATTTGCCAATCATAGAGTCATAATAAGGCGGTACAGTATAGCCTGAGTAAATATGTGACTCCCAGCGTACCCCTAATCCACCGGGTGCATGAAACGTGGTTATTTTGCCTGGACTGGGAATAAATGTCTCAGAGTCTTCTGCGTTTATACGACACTCTATGGCATGGCCACGCACTTTTATTTGCGACTGCTCTATCGACAATGGCTGCCCTGCGGCAATGCGCAGCTGCTCTTTAATAAGATCAACGCCGGTGACCATTTCGGTAACGGGATGCTCTACCTGAATTCGGGTATTCATTTCGATAAAAAAGAACTCGCCGTTTTCATATAAAAACTCAAAAGTACCTGCACCGCGATAGTTTATTTCGAGACAGGCGCGTCGGCAGCGCTCACCAATTTTTTCGCGCATTGAATCTGAAATGCCTGGAGCAGGGGCCTCTTCAACCACTTTTTGATGGCGCCTTTGCATAGAGCAGTCACGCTCGCCTAAGTGAATTGCATTGCCTTGACCGTCGGCTAAGATCTGAATTTCAATATGGCGGGGATTCTCTAAAAATTTCTCCATATATACCACGTCATTATTAAACGCGGCTCCAGCTTCTGCTTTGGTTGTGCGAATGGCTTCGTCTAACTCGGCTTCGCTGCGCACAACACGCATGCCGCGTCCACCGCCACCGCCTGCTGACTTTACAATCATGGGGTAGCCAATGCGTTTCGCAATGGCTTTATTTTTCTCAATATCGTCGCCTAAAGGCCCGTCTGAACCCGGCACGCATGGCACACCTGCTTTTCGCATAGACGCTATAGCGGATACTTTGTCGCCCATAAGGCTGATCGTTTCAGCTCGTGGTCCAATAAACACGAATCCGCTTTTTTCCACGGCTTCAGCAAACTCAGCATTTTCTGATAAAAATCCATAGCCTGGATGAATAGCAATTGAGTTAGTCACCTCGGCCGCAGCAATTAACCGTGGAATATTTAAGTAGCTTTCTTTTGCAGGCGCATTGCCAATGCAAATGGATTCATCAGCTAACAGCACGTGCTTTAAGCTTCTATCCGCGGTGGAATGAGCCGCAACGGTTTTTATGCCGAGTTCTTTGCAGGCGCGAAGTATACGCAGCGCTATTTCTCCACGGTTCGCTATTAATACTTTATCCAACATAGTGGGGCCCTTTATTCAATAACGAAAAGTGGTTGGTCAAATTCGACCGATTCTTGATTTCCAACTAATATCTCTTTGACCACCCCGTTTTTGTCACACTCTATTTGGTTCATCATTTTCATGGCTTCGATGATGCATAAAGTATCCCCCACGCTCACCGCTTGACCTATTTCAACGAAGGCTCTTGCTTCTGGAGAAGAAGAGCGATAAAACGTACCTACCATAGGCGATTTTAATACATGACCGGTTGTAACTGGTGTCACTTCCGTGGCCACGGGAGCTATGGGCGCTGCGGGAGGGGGTGCCATGTGAGAAGGATAAGCAAAAGGTGCTTGGCTAGCACTGCTGCCTCTATGAATACGTACTGACTCCTCGCCCTCAGTGATTTCCAACTCAGAAATGCCTGATTCTTCTACTAGCTCAATGAGCTTTTTAATTTTTCTTATGTCCATCACTATGCCTTTTAATGTAATCGTCGTTTGTTAGGTATGTTGTAATTGTTTTATTAGTGCGTCAAGCGCATATTCGTAACCATTGGCGCCTAAACCCACTATGGTGCCTATGGCAATATCTGAAAAGTAAGAATGATGTCGAAATGCTTCACGTTTGTGAACGTTTGACAAATGTACTTCAATAAATGGAATGTTTACACTTAATAAAGCGTCACGCAGGGCAACGCTGGTATGGGTAAACGCAGCAGGGTTGATAATAATGCCGTTGACATCTGCCGCGCTTGCGTGAATTTTGTCTATCAGCACATGTTCTGAATTTGACTGCACACAGACAAGCTGAACATCCTTTGCTTGCGCGGTAGTGAACAGTGTTCTTTCAATGTCAGCAAGCGTTCTAGAGCCATAAACATCAGGTTCTCGCTTCCCCAGCATATTCAAATTTGGCCCATTTAATAACAATATTTGCATGTACGCTCATACTTGTTGTGGTCATTGCATGTCAACTGACTGGCAAGACAAGGTTTGGTTGGTAATGTTAGTATCAATTTCGTTTGCACTTGTTAACATT
>Ga0306872_100099_pt1 | contig 38181 bp, 34 predicted proteins | sample AntRauMeHopE1498_FD_190455 | JGI IMG/M metagenome (GOLD analysis project Ga0306872, IMG submission 190455) | Saline lake microbial communities from Rauer Islands, Antarctica - Metagenome Hop E1 #498 (v2) (version 2) | ecosystem: Environmental > Aquatic > Non-marine Saline and Alkaline > Saline ...
CGACCTCGCGCACGACTTCGGGCAGCAGGTGGAAGGGGATGGGTGCGCGGTCGAGCTGGCGACCGCCGTGGTTCGACAGGGTAATGCCGTCTACGCCGAGCGCCGTCAGGCGTCGTGCGTCATCCACCGTCTGCACGCCTTTGACGACGAGTTTGCCGGGCCACTGTTCCTTGATCCATTTCAGATCGTCGTAGGTGACGGTCGGGTCAAACATGGCGTCAAGTAGTTCGCCGACCGTGCCATTCCAGCTTGAAAGGCTGGCAAAGGCAAGCGGTTCGGTGGTCAAAAAGTCCCACCACCACCACGGGCGGGGGAGGGCGTTGACGACTGTGCCGACCGTGAGCGCCGGCGGAATGGAGAAGCCGTTGCGCTTATCACGCAGGCGAGCACCGGCCACGGGAACGTCGACGGTGACCAGCAGTGTGTCGTAGCCCGCGGCCGCCGCGCGCTCGACGAGTTGCATCGAACGCTCGCGGTCCTTCCACATGTACAGCTGAAACCAGTTGCGACCGTCGGGGGTCGCAGCTTTCACGTCTTCAATACTGCTGGTGCCCATGGTTGACAGCGCGAACGGGATGCCCGCCGCTGCCGCCGCCGTTGCTCCAGCAATTTCACCCTCGGTGTGCATCATGCGCGTGAACCCGGTGGGCGCAATGCCGAAGGGTAGTTCGACGCGCTTGCCGAGCACGTCCCAGCCGGTGTCGACTGTGCTGACGTCGCGCAGAATCGAGGGGTGAAACTGAATATCTTCGAACGCTTGGCGCGCACGGCCGAGCGAGATTTCGGCTTCGGCGGCGCCCTCGGTGTAGTCGAAGGGGGCCTTCGGCGTGCGGCGCTGAGCAATGGCGCGCAGATCGTGAATGGTCAGCGCACCCTGCAGTCTGCGCTTTTTGCCGTTGAGCTCGGGCTTTTTGAAGCGCATGAGCGGGGCAAGCTCGCTGGGGCGCGGAAATCGTCTCGTCACCATGGGTTTCTCCTACTCATTTCGGCGAGAGTAGCAGATTGTCAGACAAGTGCACCAGGCGCAATCCTCGGTATTCACTTCACCCACGGCGTGCGCGGCCATGATGCGAGTTAGACCGGCCCCATGGCGCCTCTTTGCCTCAACCATTGACGCCGGGCGCTTCGATCAGCCGCTACTGGCTCTTACGACGAGCTCGGGCTGAAAGACCACATTTCGCGGCGCGTGATCAGTATCGGCAGTCGCTTCGAGCAGTAGTTCTATGGCGGTCGCTCCGATCGCATGGCTGGGCTGTCGTATCGATGTCAGCGGTACAACGGCCGCGCCCGCAAAGTCAATGTCGTCATACCCGACCAAGGCAATATCTTCTGGTACTCGAATTCGTCCCGACATGACGAGTGCCTGCAGCACCCCAACGGCCATGAGGTCGTTTACGGCGAATATTCCATCGGGGCGGGCGGATGCCGGGCGGGAGGCGATCTCTTCTGCGCTGCGGCGCCCGTCGACCACGGTGAGGCTGGCCGACGAAATCACCTCCAAGGTCACTCCCGGTGACTCGGCGACTGCCCGGCGGGCACCCTCGAGGCGGTCGGTGACTTGACGAATGTTGAATTGTCCAGCCAGGTAAGCGATGCGCCTACGCCCACGGTCGATGAGATGGCGCACGGCGAGATACCCCCCGGCTATGTCATCTACGGAGGCGGAGGAGAACCCAGTGTCGTCCCCGCTCCGGTCCACCAGCACGGCCGGAGTACCCCGTTCTCTCAGCCGCGTGAGGCGCTCTGTGACGTCACCGAACGGCGAGATGAGAACGCCGTGCACCCGCTGTTCCTCAAAGAGGTCAAGATACGCAGCCTCACGGGCAGGGTTGTCATCACTGTTACCCAAAAGAATGGATAGCCCGGCAACGGTGGCGCGGTCTTCAGCCCCGCGGGCGAGTTCAGTGAAGAAGGGGTTGCGCACGTCGAGCACGATGAGGCCAACGGTTTTGCTGCGTCCAGCCCGTAACTGCCGTGCCGCATCATTGCGAACGAAGCCGAGATTGACAATCGCTTCGTGTACTCGAGCCACGGTCGCAGCGGCGACTTTTTCAGGACGGTTGAGCACGTTAGAGACGGTTCCTACAGACACGCGTGCATGTCGAGCGACGTCTTTTACCCCGATTGGGTGCGGTGCTGCCATGTCCTCATCATAGGAGCGTTTATCGAAATGTGATTCGATTCACTTGCAAAAGACGTAGACATTGCTTATGTTTCTCGCGACCAATTAAATCGTTTCATTAGAAAGCGAGTTCCGTCAATGACGACGATCCCCGTTGAGCCGAGCATGCTCGAGCTCCGCAACGTCGCCAAGTCCTTCGGATCGGTGATTGCTCTGAGTGACGGAACCCTCAACCTGGTTTCGGGGTCCATCCACGCGCTGGTCGGAGAAAATGGGGCAGGCAAGTCGACGGTCGTCAAAATCATTGCGGGGCTGTATCGCCGCGACCAGGGCGACTACCTGTTGCGCGGTGAGAGTGTCGAATTTGCCACCACAGCCCAGGCGAAAGACGCGGGTATCGCTGTCATCTACCAAGAGCCCACCCTGTTTCCTGATCTGTCAGTAGCCGAGAACATCTACATGGGTCGCCAGCCGACCAACCGGTTCGGTCGCATCGATCGCCGCGCGATGCGAACACGCGCCACCGAGATTTTCGATCGGCTGGGCGTCGGTATTGACCCTGAGCGCGCCACCGAGGGCCTGTCGATCGCTGACCAGCAACTCATCGAGATAGCCAAAGCGATTTCTTTGGATGCACGCGTGCTGATCATGGACGAGCCCACGGCCGCACTTTCAGGCAACGAGGTTGCACGGTTGTTCGCCGTCGCGCGCAGCTTGCGTGACGAGGGTCGGGCAATTTTGTTCATCTCTCACCGCTTCGATGAAGTATTCGCCCTGTGTGACACGATCACCGTCATGCGCGACGGTGCCTACATCGACACCATGCCCACGGTGAACACCTCGGTTGACGAGATCGTTCGAATGATGGTGGGTCGAGACGTTGCCACACTGTTTCCAAAAACCCCGGCCCAACTTGGCGATGTCGCGCTGGAGGTTGACGGTCTCAATCGCGCGGGAATTTTTCACGACATAACTTTTTCAGTGCGGTCGGGTGAAATAGTCGCACTCGCCGGGCTTGTCGGTGCGGGGCGCAGCGAGGTTGCACGAGCAGTGTTCGGTGTCGATCGCTACGACTCGGGATCAGTGCGGTTGCTGGGGCGCGAACTGCCTGCCGGCCGACCCGCCGAATCTGTGAGGCGTGGGCTCGCTTTTGTTCCAGAAGACAGACGCAAGCAGGGCCTTGTCTTGGATTCCGGGGTCTCTCGCAATCTCACTCTGGCTGTGCGCAACAGTTTGCGCCGGTTCGGGCTTATTCGCACTCGAGACGAGAATCGCGTGACGGGTACCTGGGCTGCCCGCCTTGAGGTAAAAGCGTCGGCAATGGACACCGTGGTGGGCACCCTTTCGGGCGGCAATCAGCAAAAGGTCGTTCTGGGAAAGTGGCTCTCGACTGAGCCAAAGGTGCTCATCATCGACGAGCCGACTCGCGGCATTGACGTCGGTACAAAGGCCGAAGTGCATCGCCTGCTGTCTGACTTGGCGGGCCAGGGGCTCGCTGTGCTCATGATTTCTTCTGAGCTGCCCGAGGTGTTGGGCATGGCAGACCGCGTTTTGGTCATGCGCGAAGGCCGCCTGACGACGGACATCGATCGGGCGTCCGCCACCCCCGAGAACGTCATGCTTGCGGCCACCCGCAATAAGGAGCCTGCCCAATGACGGAAACACTCGCAAAGACGTTGATTCCCCGGCGGCGCACCAGCTTGTGGTCGATTGTGGGCCCCCGTCTGCTGTCGCGAGAAGCGGGTGTGGGCATCACCCTGATCTTGATCGTGGTTTTCACGACCGTGCAGAACCCGAACTTCGTCTTCTCACCCGACGGCTACCGAGATCTTCTGCTGACTCCATCGATTTTGATGCTTGTTGCTGTGGGTCAGGCGTTTGTCATCATCACCCGCAATGTCGATCTCTCGGTGGGCTCAGTCGTGGGGATCACTGCCTACCTAACCGGGCGGCTGTTTATCGACTTTCCCGGCATCTCCGTGGTCGCTGTCTTCGTTGCTGGTGCCCTCGTCGGTGGCGCGCTGGGGCTCATCAATGGTGCGCTTGTCGCGGTCGCCCGAGTGCCCGCGCTGGTGATCACCCTGGGAACTCTGTACATCTACCGCGGGTTGAACGTCGCGTGGGTCGGTAGCGATCGGGTCAACGCCTCTGATCTTCCTCTGGTGTTTCGCGAGCTCGGTACTGACCAAATCCTGTCGATCCCCGTACTCACAATCGTGGGGGTTGCTGTTGTTATCGCCGCTGCCTGGTACCTGAGGAACACGCGCGGAGGCCGTGAGTTCTATGCCATTGGCTCCGACCCCGGCGCTGCCGACTTGTACGGCTTGCGGGTTAACCGACGCATCATCACGGCCTTCGTAGTGTGCGGTGGCCTGGCAGGAGTCGCCGGCGTTATGTTTGCGGCTCGCTACGGGACCGTAAGTTCCCAAGCGGGTACCGGCTGGGAGCTTCAGGCCATCGGCGCCGCAGTCATCGGAGGTGTCGCCATCTCCGGCGGAGTAGGCACGGTGTGGGGCGCGGCGATTGGCGCATTCCTCCTCCTCACAATCAATCGCGCATTGCCTGTGATCGGCATCCCCGACTTCTGGCAGCGCGCCGTAGTCGGCGCACTCATCATTGGGGCCATTGTGCTCGACCGAGTTCTCGCCCTGCGTCAAGCCAGAAAGCTTCGGGAATTAAGGGACTCTGCCCATGACTGAACTCTCGACGGGCGCTCGCCGTGAGCGCGTGATGATTCCGCACTCTCGTGCACTGTGGAAGCGAGTGACGCTGACCCGCGAAGCCGCAGTGATTGGCATGCTGGCTCTGGTCATCGTTGTGGCCATGAACGTTGTCCCTAATTTTGACAGTCCCCTCACGGTGACCTTTTTGCTACGTGACCTGGCACCAATTTTGCTCATCGCTTTGCCGATGACGTTGATCATCATTACCGAAGAGATCGACCTTTCGGTCGCAAGTATCGTGGCGCTCTCTAGCGTCACAGTGGGAATACTGACGCGCGATGGCGCCCCTTTCGAGCTCGCGATGGTGATGGGTGTGCTCGTTGGCGCGGCAGCGGGAGCCATCAATGGATTTCTGGTGACGGTCGTTGGGTTGCCCTCGCTGGCCGTCACCATCGGGTCGCTGGCTATGTTCCGCGGCATTTCTGTCGGGCTTCTGGGAACGCAAGCGGTGACCGACTTTCCCGACACCTGGACCTCGTTGGCTCGCGCAAATATTCCTGGAACTCCCGTGCCGGCGATCATGGTGGTGTTCGTGGTGCTCGCGGCCATTTTTGCCATCGTGCTGCACGCGACTCCCTTTGGCCGCGGCCTGTACGCAATCGGCCTAAATCAGGAGGCAGCCCACTTCTCAGGGGTCAACGTCGCCCGTACTAAGTTCGTCCTCTTCGTTGTGAGCGGTGCTGTTTCGGGTTTCGCGGGTGTCTACTTCACCCTGCTTTACGGAAATGCTCGCGGGGAAAATGCCACGGGTATGGAACTCGCCATCATCGCCGCCGTTTTGCTCGGTGGAGTCTCAATCTTTGGCGGGCGTGGCGCGATCCACGGTGTGATCGCCGGAGTCCTACTTATCGGCATCATCGGCAGCGCGCTACGCCTCGCCGGGGTCACTGCCGACATCATCAACGTCATCACCGGAGTGGTTCTCGTGCTCTCGGTGGTGGGCACCAGCTTCCTCGCCTGGCTTCAGCGCTCACGCGCGTCTGCCAGAGCCCGAGGGGGAAACCAGGGATGACATGAGGTGTTCGAGATGAGCATCACAGCCCTGCAATCACGCACCATTCGACGGAAAGGAAACAACGATGTTTAGTCGACACATCGCTCAACGGGGGCGCTTCGTAGGCGTCGCCGCTCTCACCATGGCAGCCGGCCTCGTGCTGGCCGGCTGTGCCACGGGTGACGCTGCCGAGCCGGCAGCAGACTCGGGAGGCGACGCGAATCTTGCGATCACCTTCCTGCCTAAGAACCTGGGCAACGCGTATTTTGACACCTCGAACGCGGGCGGTGCTGAAGCGATCGCCGAGTTCGGTGGCACTTACCAGGAGGTGGGCCCGACTGAGGCAAGCCCCACGTCGCAGGTGTCCTTCATCCAGACTGCCATTCAGCAGGGTGTGGGGGCACTCGTCGTCTCCGCTAACGATCCCGCAGCATTGTGTGATTCTCTCGATGAGGCTCGCAGCGCTGGCGTCAAGGTCGTGACCTTCGATTCCGACACAAACCCGGAGTGCCGCGATATCTTCATTAACCAGGCCGAGGCCGAGGGTATTGCCCGGGTTCAGGTCGAGATGGTTGCTGAGGGAATCGGTGGTGCAGGCCAGGTCGCGATCTTGTCGGCGGCGGCGAACGCCACCAACCAGAACGCGTGGATCGAACTCATGCAGGCCGAAATTGCTGCTAACTGGCCCGATATCGAGCTGGTCGATGTGGTTTACGGCGACGATGACGACCAGACCTCGTTCGATCGTACGGCTGCCCTGCTGCAGACGTACCCGGACCTCGCAGGCATCATTTCGCCGACGACGGTAGGCATCGCCGCCGCCGCTCGCTACATCCAGACCTCGGAATTCAAGGGTCAGGTTGTTGTCACTGGACTGGGCACGCCAAACCAGATGCGCGAGTACGTCGAAGACGGCACCGTTGGCGCATTCGCACTTTGGAATCCTGCAGACCTGGGCTATCTCGCTGCTTATGCAGCGAAGGCTCTAGTAGAGGGCTCCATCACTGGCGCAGAGGGCGACTCGTTCGACGCCGGACGTCTAGGTAGCTACACCGTCGGGGCAGACGGGGCCGTCCTTCTGGGCGACCCGTTCGTTTTCAACGCCGACAACATCGCCGACTTTAACTTCTAGTCGGCACGATGGGGTCGGAGCCTGTCTCCGGCCCCATCTTCTCTTCGCTTATTCACCCGCGCCCCACCTTTCGGAGTCATAGTGACCAACTTCACCGCCATCGCCCCCGCTTTGGAGAGGCAGGCCATCGAGCTGCCCAGCTGGGCGTTCGGCAACTCAGGGACGCGCTTCCGCGTGTTTGGTACCCCAGGTACTCCTCGGAACCCGTTCGAAAAGATCGCGGATGCGGCTCAAGTGCACGTTCACACCGGTCTCGCCCCGTCGGTGGCCCTGCACATCCCGTGGGACAAGGTTGATGATTATGCGCACTTGCTCGCGCATGCTCAGGAGCTGGGTGTCGCACTTGGCACGATCAACTCGAACACGTTCCAAGATGAGCAGTACAAGTTCGGCTCACTTGCCGCGAGCGACGCGAAGGTACGTCAGCGGGCGATCGACCACCACTTCGAATGCATTGACGTTATGCACGCAACGGGTTCTCGCGATCTTAAGATTTGGCTCGCTGATGGCACGAACTATCCGGGTCAAGACGACATGCGACGGCGGCAGGATGCCCTCAGCGAGAGCCTCGCGGCTATCTACGAGCGCATTGGTAGCGATCAGCGCATGGTGCTCGAGTACAAGTTTTTCGAGCCGGCTTTCTACCACACGGATGTTCCCGACTGGGGTACCGCGTACGCGCAGGTGACCGCGCTAGGTGATCGCGCCATGGTCTGCCTCGATACCGGTCACCACGCGCCCGGCACCAATATCGAGTTCATCGTCATGCAGCTGCTGCGCCTGGGCAAGCTCGGCTCGTTCGACTTCAACTCACGCTTCTATGCTGATGATGACCTCATTGTTGGCGCAGCAGACCCGTTCCAGTTGTTTCGCATCATGGTCGAGGTCGTGCGCGGCGGCGGCTACGACGAGGGCACCGACGTGGCCTTCATGCTCGACCAGTGTCACAACGTCGAAGAGAAGATTCCAGGGCAGATCCGAAGCGTGCTGAACGTGCAAGAGATGACCGCTCGCGCCCTGTTGCTCGATCATGCCGCTCTCGACGCCGCCCAGCGAGACAACGACGTTCTGGCTGCGAACGGCATCATGATGGATGCGTTCTACACGGATGTTCGGGCCGACTTGGCTGCGTGGCGCGAGTCGCGCGGCCTCCCGTCAGACCCGATGGCGACCTACGCAGTAAGCGGCTATCGCGAGCGGATCGTCGCTGAGCGGGTCGGAGGTCAGCAGGCAGGTTGGGGCGCGTGAGAGTCGGGTTTCGGTTGCAGGTGAGGCCCGAGCTGATCGAACAGTATCGCGACGTGCACTCGCCCGTTCGACGCGACATGCTCGAGGCCATCGCCGCGAGCGGACGACGCAACTATTCACTATTCCTTGACGACACCGATGGTTCGCTTTTCGGCTACTACGAGGTTGACGACGACGCCACCGCCCAAGCTTCTTTGGCTGCGAGCACCGTTGCGACTGAGTGGGAATCGGAGATGCGCCACTTCTTCTTCCCCAACACTTCTACTGAGCAGCCGGTGCGAGCCGATCAAGCAGCTCGCCGTCTCTATGAAGTTTTCAACCTGCACGACCAAATTGAAAGTACCTGACATGATGGCCAGCACACCCGCAGAACTCATCGCCCGCAGCAACCGTCTCGGCGCCGAGTCGCACATCACCAACTACGCCGGTGGCAACACTTCGGCGAAAGGCACAGACCTCGACCCCGTCACGGGTGAGCCTGTCGAGTTGATGTGGGTCAAGGGGTCGGGTGGCGACTTGGGCACGCTGACCGAGAGCGGCCTGGCCGTGCTGCGCCTCGACCGCATGCGCGCTCTTGTCGAGGTTTATCCCGGTCTCGACCGCGAAGATGAGATGGTTGCCGCTTTCGACTTTTGCCTGCACGGCAAGGGTGGCGCTGCTCCCAGTATTGATACCGCGATGCACGGGCTGGTAGATGCGCCCCATGTTGATCATTTGCACCCCGACGCCGGTATTGCGATTGCTACGGCCGCAGACGGCGAGAAATTGACCCATGAAATTTATGGTTCGAAAGTCGTGTGGGTGCCCTGGCGCCGGCCAGGTTTTCAACTCGGCCTCGACATTGCCGCCATTAAAGCCGCGAATCCTGATGCAATCGGGTGCATTCTCGGCGGTCACGGCATCACTGCTTGGGCTGACACATCAGCGCAGTGTGAGTTGAACTCTCGGTGGATCATCGAAACCGCACAGGCGTACCTCGACGTGAACGGTAAAAGTGAGCCGTTCGGGGCTGAGCGCGAGGGCTTCGGTGCGCTGCCGGCTGAAGAGCGTCATGCAAAAGCTGCCGCGCTTGCTCCGACGATTCGCGGCCTGGCCAGCCATGACCGCCCGATGGTCGGGCATTTCAGCGACGATGCGCGAGTTCTCAACTTTCTCGCGAGCGCCAATGCGCCGAAACTCGCCGAGTTGGGTACAAGTTGCCCTGACCACTTCTTGCGCACCAAGGTCAAGCCGATGCTGCTCGACCTGCCTGCCGACTCAGACGCTCAGGCGAGCATTCAGCGCCTGAAAGAACTGCACGAGCAGTACCGTGCCGATTACACCGCGTATTACGAGGAGCACGCCGGCGCTGACTCCCCGGCGATTCGTGGTGCAGACCCCCTCATCGTCTTGGTGCCGGGCGTCGGCATGTTCAGTTTTGGCGCGAATAAGCAGACTGCACGGGTGGCTGGTGAGTTTTATCTCAACGCGATCAACGTCATGCGGGGTGCCGAATCGGTGAGCACCTATTCGCCGATCAGTGATGCCGAGAAGTTTCGCATCGAGTATTGGGCGCTGGAGGAGGCCAAGCTGCAGCGCATGCCGAAGCCGAAGAGCCACGCCACGCGCGTCGCATTCGTGACCGGTGCGGCGAGCGGCATTGGTAAAGCCATTGCGACGCGCCTCGCCGCCGAGGGCGCGTGTGTGGTCATCGCCGACCTCGACCTCGTGAAAGCTCAGGCTGCCGCGGCTGAGCTCGGCTCGACCGATGTTGCGATAGGTCTGCAGGTCAACGTCACCGATCAAGCTCAGATTGAGGCGGGGGTTCGGGATGCGGTGCTCGCGTTCGGCGGCATCGACATCGTCGTCAACAACGCGGGGCTGTCGCTCTCAAAGCCGCTGCTGGACACCACCGAAGCTGATTGGGATCTTCAGCACAACGTCATGGCGAAGGGCTCGTTCTTGGTTGCGCAGGCCGCAGCTCGCGTGCTCATCGAGCAGGGAATGGGCGGCGACGTCATCTACATCTCGAGTAAGAACTCGGTCTTTGCCGGACCCAACAACATTGCCTACTCAGCCACGAAAGCTGACCAAGCACACCAGGTTCGGTTGCTGGCCGTCGAGTTGGGTGAGCACGGCGTCAAGGTCAACGGTATTAATCCCGATGGGGTCGTGCGTGGCTCGGGTATCTTCGCCAGTGGGTGGGGCGCCAACCGGGCGGCCACCTACGGTGTCGACGAGAAAGACCTTGGTGCCTTTTATGCTCAGCGCACCATCCTGAAGCGCGAAGTGCTGCCCGAGCACGTAGCCAACGCGGTTGCCGTGCTCACCGGCCCCGATCTAAGCCACACAACGGGTTTGCATATTCCTGTTGACGCGGGTGTGGCTGCGGCCTTCTTGCGTTGATAGCGCAGCTGACACTTCCGCTGACACTGGCGCCCATTGGGAACAAAAACACATGACTGATATCCACGTTGCAGCCGTCGACCTGGGCGCTACGAGCGGCCGCGTTATGCGCGCGGTCATTGGGCCCGACCGGCTAGAACTCATTGAGGTAGCGCGGTTTCCGAACGGGCCGGTGCAACGTAACAACGGTCTGCACTGGAACATTGAGGCTTTGCGCGGGCATGTGCTCGCCGGCCTGCGGTCAGCCTTTGCCGCAGACCCCGCCATCACTTCCATCGGTATTGATTCGTGGGCGGTCGACTACGCGCTCATGTCGGGCGACCGAATGCTGGGCGAGCCCTTTCACTACCGTGACGGTCGCACTGCACGCGGGGTGGCCGCCGTACACGCCCTTGTTCCGCGAGACGAGCTCTACGCTGCCTCGGGCCTGCAACACATCTCGTTCAACACGGTGTTTCAGCTCGCCGCCGACGGAGACGCGCTCGCCGAGGCCGACCGCTTCTTGCTCATCCCTGACCTCGTTGCCTATTGGCTTACGGGCCGCTTGGTCGCCGAATCGACCAACGCGTCGACCACGGGGCTGCTCGATCCGCACACTGGCGAGTGGAACGACGCGCTCATTACCCGGGTCGGGCTACCGCGCCGCATTTTTGCCGAACTCGTGCGCCCCGGCGATGACCTAGGTGGGTTGACACCGTCGATGGCCGCCGAACTTGCCGCACCTGCCGGGGTGCGAGTCACGGCCGTCGGATCTCACGACACGGCCTCGGCCGTCGTCGGTGTGCCTATGACGCGACCCGATGCCGCCTACATCAGCTGCGGAACCTGGGGGCTGGTGGGGCTGGAATTGGAACATCCGGTCATTACCGATGCCAGCCGCGAAGCTAACTTCACCAACGAGGGCGGCGTTGACGGGCGGGTACGGTTCTTGCACAACGTGATGGGGCTGTGGTTGCTCAGCGAGACGATTCGCGCCTGGGAGACCGAGTCAGGACCGGTTGACCTTGGCGCTCTGCTCGCTGATGCGGCGCATGTCGCCGAGGCTGTGCCAATTTTCGATGCCAGCGACGAGCGCTTCATGGCCCCAGGAAATATGCCCGGGCGCATCGCTGCGATCCTCGCCGAGAAGGGAGACGCAGCGCCACGCTCGCAGGCCGCGATGGTGCGATGCATCCTCGAGAGTCTCGCGTCGGCTTTTGCCGACACCGTGCGCACAGCTGGCCGCCTCGCCGATCGTGAGATCGGGGTGATCCACCTTGTGGGAGGCGGCGCCCTCAATAGCCTGCTGTGCCAGTTGACGGCCGACCGTGCGCAGTTGCCGGTCCTTGCCGGTCCCATCGAGGCAACGGCCGTTGGCAACGTACTGGTGCAGGCCCGTGCTCGCGGCCTCGGCGGCTCGCTTGAGCAGGTGCGGGCACTCGTCGCTGATGCATATCCGCCGCAGCGATACGAGCCCCGCGGCTGACGGGCAGGTGAGGGACCGGTCTAACCTGGCCGCATGGCCTACGACAACGCGACGAGCGCAACAACTATGGCACCGGCAGTAGCGCCCACGGCACCGTCACGCCAGCGTCCCGCCCCGATTGTCACGCTGACGGTCAACCCTGCGCTCGACGTGAGCACGACGACTGAAACCGTGATGCCCGAGCATAAGATGCGCTGCGGCGCCAGCCGAGTCGACCCCGGCGGTGGGGGCGTCAACGTCAGCCGAGTGATTGAGCGGCTCGGGGGACACTCCACGGCGATCTACGCGGTGGGTGGCGCGACCGGTCAGGCGTACCGGCAGCTGCTCGAGGCCGAGGGCATCATCGGCCTGGCGATCAGCATTGCGGGGTCGACCCGCCAAAATGTCACGGTTGACGAGACCTCGACGGGCCAGCAGTTTCGCTTCGTGCTGCAGGGGCCGCAGTTGGTGGAAAGCGAGTGGATGCAGTGCTTCGTTGCCACCGATGCGGCGATGAGCTTAGGTGGCTATGTGGTGCCCAGCGGGTCGCTGGCGCCCGGGATGCCCGACGATTTTTACGCCCGCATTGCCCATCGGGCGCGTGAGCTCGGCGTGCGCTGCGTTGTTGACGCCTCGGGCGACGCTCTGGCCGCGGCGGTAGAGGAAGGCGTGTACCTCGTGAAGCCCTCGGGCCGCGAGCTGGGCGAGCTTGTCGGCGTTTCGCTGGCCAGTATCGACGAGAAAGTGGAGGCGGCGCGCGAGCTCGTAGCCCGTGGCCGGGTCGAGGTCGTAGCGCTCACCCTGGGCGGCGACGGCGCTGCCTTGGTGACCGCCGAGGGCGTGACGCGGCTCGCGTCACCGCCCATCATGGTGCGCTCAACGGTGGGCGCTGGTGACAGCTTTCTGGCGGCGATGGTGTTGCGGTTGGCGCAGGGCTGTGACCTTGCCGCCGCTTTTCGCGCGGGTGTGGCGGCGGGTGCGGCGACCGCGACAACAGCGGCCACTGAGCTGTGCCACCGCGACGACGTCGAGCGATTCGAGCGCAACCTCGAGCGCAACCTCGAGTGCGACCTGGAGCGTTAGCGGGAGGGCCGCAACTGGCCGAGCTAGTTCGCAGCTGGCCACAGCGAGTCGCGCAGCGGGCGCAATCAGTCACCCAGAAGTCGATTTTTGCTCCGGCATCGATGTGCGCTTTACGCACTCGCGCGGGTCAAAGTGTTAGACAAATGTACCGAGAGCTTCTACGGTCTGAACCAGTTCACTGCAACAATCACAGGTCACCGTCGACTGAGTGAAAGGCCCGCCCCCGTGCACGAGATCACCTTTACCCCCGAACGTTCGCAGTATGTCTACACTTTTGGCGGTGCCGAGCCGGCGCTGCGAGTGAAGCCGGGTACAGCGATGCGGCTGTGGTCAGAAGATGCCTTCAACTTTGCCCTCACCTCGGTTGACCACCTGCCCAGCCAGCACATCGACATTCGCTACGTGAACCCGCAGACGGGGCCGTTCTATGTTGACGGTGCGGAGCCGGGCGACACGCTGGCGCTGCACATTGTTGACCTCACGCCGGCCCGCAGCTTTGGTGCTTCGACGACTATCCCCTTCTTCGGCGGGCTTACCGGCACCGACCGCACGGCGCTGCTGCAAGACCCTCTTCCGGAGGCGACGTGGATCTACGAGGTGGATACCGCACGCCAGACCGTCGGTTTTCAGGCGCGGTTTGGCGACTTCGAAGTGGCGCTTCCGCTGGAACCCATGCTCGGCACGGTGGGAGTTGCTCCGGCGGCAAAGGAGGTGCGCTCAAGCCTGGTGCCCGAAAGGTTTGGGGGCAATATGGATACCCCCGAGATGAAGGTCGGCACGACCGCCTATCTGGGGGTCAACGTTGAGGGTGCGCTGTTCTCGATCGGTGACGGTCATTACCGGCAGGGTGAGGGTGAAGCGTGCGGCACCGCCGTAGAGGGTGCAATGCACTCGGTGCTCATTGTTGAGCTCATCAAGGGGGGCGCGCCGCTCTGGCCGAGGCTTGAGAACGACGACTACTGGATGGTCGTGGGTTCGTCGAGGCCGATGGAAGATTCGTGGCGCATCGCCCAGCTCGAGATGGTCACGTGGTTCACCGAAATGTTCGATTTGCATGCGATGGATGCGTACCAACTACTCACGCAGACCTCTCTCGCCCCGATCGCCAACGCCGTTGACGCTAACTACAGCGTCGTTGTGAAAGTCGCCAAGTCTCTGATGCCAAAGGGCATCGCGTACAGCGGCCTACACCGCGAACTTCGCTCAGCAGCAAAAAGTCTGCGGTAACCGCACGACGTCTGCACAAGCGACAGCGAATCGCACCCGCGGTTCGAGTTACCCCAGCCCATGCGTTACCCCAGCCCATGCTTTACCCCAACCCACGCTGTACCCCAACCCACAAAGGAGTGGATCAACACATGAATGAACAAAAAACAGCCAACCCGGCCGTTCTCGGCCTGCTCGGCTACGGAGCGTCAACGGTTCTGCTGAGCCTGGCCAACAGTGGCCTGTACCCGGTCGACGGGGTGGTGCTCGTCATGGGCATCTTCTTCGGCGGCATCGCACAAACTCTTGTCGCGGTGATGGCATTCCGCCTGGGTGACACCTTCGGGGTGACGGCGTTCGGCGGCTACTCGTTCCTGTGGCTGTCGTTTGCCTTCATTAACGTCGGTGCGATCAATGAGTGGTGGACAGTGTCGGGTACGGCCATCGGCTATTACCTTTTGATGTGGATGGTCTTCACCATCGGCCTGGTGGTTGCGTCAACCGGAGCCCCGCGCATGCTGACGATCGTGTTGGCGCTCACCGTAGTGCTGCTCGGATCGCTTGGCTTCGGAGCGCTCACTGGTAACGCGGCTCTGAGCCTGTTCGGTGGTTACGAGGGCGTACTCACCGGAGCACTCGCGATTTACCTCGGTTTCGCTTTTCTGATCAACGAGATGTACGGCAAGACCGTGTTGCCCGTCGGCGCCCCGCTGCGCTCTGCCCCGCAAGCAGCTCCGGCCGGCGCACACACCGCCGATTCACTCACCACTGACGCAGTCCGCTAGAAGGAGAACACTATGGATCTTGGAATCACAGGAAAAACTGCCCTCGTTACCGGCGGCACCAAAGGAATTGGCCGCGCTATTGCGGAGGGTTTCGCAGCCGAGGGTGCCAACGTGGCGTTCTGCGCTCGTGATGCTGCCGAGGTGGCCAGCACCCAGGCAGCACTGGAGGCCATGGGCGTGCGCGCCATCGGCACGGTTCTCGATGTCAGCGACGCTGCAGGCATTGCCGCGTGGGTTGAATCGACTGCCACCGTGTTCGGCAGTGTCGACATGGTGGTCGCCAACGTCAGCGCGCTGGCGATTCCTGACACTGACGAGAACTGGGAGACATCGTTTCGCGTCGATGTGATGGGAACCGTCAACCTGGTCAAGGCAGCCCTTCCGCACCTCGAGCGCAGTGACGTCAAGTCTGCTGTGGCGATCTCGAGTGTCTCGGGCCGCGAGGCCGACTTCGCTTCAGGCCCCTACGGCACGGCCAAGACGGCGATCATCGGTTATATGGGCGGGCTTGCTCTGCAGCTGGCCGAGAAGGGCATTCGGGCGAACACGGTCTCTCCTGGCAACACCTATTTTCCGGGTGGCGTGTGGGAGAACATCGAGGGTGGAAACCCCGACCTGTTCTCATTGGCGATGGGCCTCAATCCGACCGGGCGTATGGGTACGGCTGAAGAGGTCGCCGCGGGCGTGGTCTTCTTGTCGAGCCCGAGGGCAAGCCGTATCAGCGGCACCAACCTGGTGATCGACGGGGCCTTGACTCGCGGCATGCAGTTCTAGCGCGGCCTTATCGCCGTAGGTGTGCCCCGCTGTGCGCTTCAGGCGTCGAGCGGGGCACGCTGCGATGAATCGAAATAGGCCAACAGTCGGTCGCGCGCACCTTCGATGTGGGCGCGCGTGAGACGGCCCGCGGCTTCGACATCGCCGTCAGTGACAGCGTCGAGGATGCCCTGGTGCTGCACGATCACGTCATCCAGTGCCAGCAGTTGATGGGCGAGCACCTGACCAGTGCACAGTTCGATTTCACCCATCAGTAGTGCGTGCAGCCGAGCCAGTCGAGGCGAGGGTTGCGCTTCGACGAGCGCGCGGTGAAAAGCGATGTCGGCACGGGCGAGTGGCCCGGCATCGGGTGCACTCTGTTCGGCGCTAACTGCGGCCTGCGCCATCGTTTGCTGCGCGTCCACCGCCGCACTGGGCACTGTTCGATGTGCGGCGAGCAGGCGAAGCGCTGCCTCTTCGACGATGGCCCGGTTTGCATACAGGTCGACGATGTCGTCGCGGTCGAGTTCGGGCACGCGAGCAGTCTTGTGGCTGCTGCGGCGAAGCAGGCCTTCGGCAACAAGTCGTTCGAGGGCGGCCTTTGCGGTCGGGCGCGCCACACCGAATCGTTCAGCGACTGCCTTCTCGGTGACGCTGGCGCCCGGAGGTTCTTTTTGAGCGAGGATGCTCTCACGCAGTGCCTCGTAGACGGCGTACGGAAGAGTCGTGACCGAGACAATCTCGCTCATTACTCTCCTTTCGCTTTGCTCGTCGCATGGGGCCGGGGCGTCGCTGACCCGCTGCGTCTCTGACCCGCTGTGGCTCCGGCCCGCTGTGTCAGACAATACCGCGGAGTCCGCGCAATCGCCCTAGCTCTTGCGCACTCCGGCCTCGATGATCGCGATCTCTTGGGTCGCCGTCTCGCGGTTGCGCATACGCCGCGAAAAGTCGTCGCCGTCGTAGCGCACGCGCAGTCGCCACCACGGGTCATCTGCCGGGTGGCGTCGGATGCGCAGATCGCGCGTGGAGCGCATCCACAGCACGGCGACGATCGCCGCCAGCAGCGCGGCTACCGCACCCACGCCTATCGCCCAGCGGGCTCCGAGCTCGTTGGCGACGATGCCCAGCACGGGGGCGCCTACGGGGGTCCCGCCCATAAAAATGGTGAGGTAGAGCGCCATGACGCGACCCCGAATGCTTGCGCGCGTGGTGGTTTGCACGTAGGCGTTGGCGGCGGTGATCATGGTGAGGGCGGTGAAGCCGACCGGTATGAGAGCGATGGCGAAGAGTTCGAACGTGGGCATGAGTGCGGCCACGACCATCGAGGCCGAAAAGCCGAAGGCGGCGAGCACGATGACGCGCAGCCGCGGGCGTTCGCGCCGCGCTGACAGTAGAGCCCCGGCAACCGACCCGACTGCGAGAATCGATGAGAGCAGCCCGAACTCTCCGGCCCCTCGACCGAATTCGACGCTCGCCATGGTGGCCGTGAAGATGGAGAAGTTGAAGCCAAAGGTGCCGACCAGAAAGACCATCGTGAACACCACAAGCAGGTCGGTGCGGCGGGCGACATATTGGATGCCCGCGCGCAGCTGCCCGCGCCCTCGACCCGCCTTGCTCATCGGGTGTAGTTCGTTGCCGCGCAGTAGCCCGAGCGCCACCATCATTGCCCCGTAGGTGACGACGTTGATGAGAATCACCCAGCCGGCGCCGACGGCCACGGTGAGCAGGCCGGCTACGGCGGGACCGATCAGCCGGGCCGTGTTGAATGAGGCCGAGTTGAGGGCCACGGCGTTGGGTAGGTCGGAAGTGCCGACTAGTTCGCCGACGAAGGTCTGGCGTGCGGGGGCGTCGACGGCGGTGGCGATGCCGAGGCCGAGGGCGAGCAGGTAGACCATCCAGAGTTCGGCAATGCCGAGCACGATGATGAGGCCCAGTGCCAAAGCCAGCAGTGCCTGGGCAACCTGGGTGATGGCGAGCAGGCGACGGCCGGGCATCCGGTCAGCGATGACGCCAGCGAAGGGGCCGATGACGAGGGCGGGCCCGAACTGCAGGGCCATGGTGAATCCGACGGCCGCGGCGTCATTGTCGGTCAGTTCGGTGAGCACGTACCAGTCTTGGGCGGTACGTTGCATCCAGGTTCCCACGTTTGAAATGAGGGCACCGGCGAACCAAATGCGATAGTTGACGCCGGCGAGCGAGCGAAACATTGCGTTCACGCGTCGGCCAGTCGCCTCAGAATCGGCTGCACGGCATCCAGTGCTGCACGCTCCTTCGGGGTTAGCGCGTCAAGTTGGGCGTGAAACCACTGCTGCCGCAAACGGCGTGTCTCGGCGATGACCTGGTTGCCAGCGCTCGTAATGCTGACCCACACTTTGCGAGCGTCATCGTCGCTGGGGTCACGTTGGACGAAGCCGCTTGCCTCCAGGGCGTTAAGGGTGCGGTTCATGGCGGGCGCGCTGACCTTTTCGGCTTCGGCCAAACCGCTTGGAGTGCAACGGCCCTCGCTGGCCAGCCACCACAGGACACCCAACTGCGTGTCACTGATGCCGCCACCGGCGCGTTCCGCGCGAATACGGCGCGCAACCTTTTGAATGAGCACGCGCAATTCTTCTTCGGAATCATTCGGATGCGCAGTCACCTCGTTAGCCTAGTTCATTAACCTTGTTAATGAAAATAGCGGGACCCTGCGAGCCTAAGATCGAGCCAGGAGGCCCCTCATGCCAGATAACCTCGCATCAGCCATCACTGCCGAGCGTCAGCACCGCACCTTCACCGACAGTCACGGCGTCGTCGTGCACTACTACGTGTGGTTACCGCGCACACCGAGAGCCGCTGTGCAGATTGCGCACGGGGTGGGTGAGCATGCCCTGAGGTATGAGGCACTCGCGCAGGCTCTCGTCGCTGCCGGGTACGCCGTGTACGCCGACGACCACCGCGGCCACGGCGCCACGGGCGTCGAGTATTGGAAGGGCGACCTCAGCAAAATCGGCAAACTTGGCGTGGGCGGCTTGCGCGCCACCGAGCAGAACCTGCGTGAGCTGACCGCGCTGGCAGCAGCGGAACATCCCACGTTGCCGGTCATCATGCTCGGCCACTCATGGGGCTCACTCATGGTGCAAAACCTGCTCAATCAGGGTGCCCACCCGTGGAGCGCCGTCGTACTGACCGGTACGGCCCTGCGTACGCCTCTCACCATGAACGGTGGCGACCTCAACGCCCGACACAAGCACTTGGGCACTACGGGAGCAGAGTGGCTGAGCCGTGACCCGGCGGTCTCGCGTGCCTTCGATGACGACCCATTGACCACTGATGCCAAAGTGCTGCAACTGTTCGGAGTCGTCGACGGCCTGCGCTTGTTCGGCACACCGCGACGGGTTCAACCGCCGGTACCGCTGCTGATCATGGTGGGCGACGATGACCCCCTGGGCGGGGAGAAGAGCGCGAAGAAACTCGCCGATGCCTACCTTCAGCGCGGCGGACTCAGCGATGTCGAGCTCGTTGTCTACCCGGGCGCCCGCCACGAGGTTTTCAACGAAACCAACCAGGTCGAAGTGCGTGCCGACCTGATTGCCTGGCTCGACGACCGGCTGTTTGCTGCGAGCTAACCACGGGGCTCTACGCTCATCATCATGATCGTGCTCGCCATTGCCCCGTTCGTTGACGTCGCCGAGTTTGACCGCCTGCGTGCTGCGGGCGCACTTGACGGCAGCACCCGGGGCACCTTCGTACTGGTCGACTCGCGCTGGTATCTCGACGGACGCTCGGGCAGCGCAGCCCACGCCGAAGGGCATGTGCCCGGTGCCGTTTTCATCGACCTCGAACAGTGGCTGGCCGGGCCACCGTCACCCGCTGCCGGCCGTCATCCGCTACCCGATCCTCACGTCTTTGCCCGGGGGATGAGCGCCGCGGGCATCGGCGACGGCTCGACCGTCGTCGTGTACGACGACGCCGGAGGAGTGATTGCCGCACGCCTCGTCTGGATGCTCCGGGCTCTCGGTCACGAAGCCGCCGTACTCGACGGTGGCCTCGCCGCCTGGCAGCGCGCCCACCCGGGGCAGCAGCTCGAGACGGGTGCGCGCGAGGTGCGTCCCGCATCCTTCACCGAACGCCCCTGGCCCGATTCTCTGTTGGCCAGTATCGATGAGACCGAGTCAGCCGCCGTCGACGACACCGCTCTCGTGCTTGACGCGCGCACCCTCGATCGATACCGGGGCGACGCCGAGCCAGTGGATGCTCGCGCCGGTCACATTCCGGGCGCCGAAAGCCTGTCATGCCGCGACAACGTGGCCGCCGATGGAACGCTCATCGCAATCGATGCACTGCGCGAGCGCCTTACGGCCCTCGGCGCGGGAGACAAGCCCGTCATCAGTTACTGCGGTTCGGGAGTTACCGCCTGCCACACCCTGCTGGTGCTTGAGCACGTCGGCTTTGCCGCGGGCCGTCTCTACTCCGGTTCATGGTCGCAATACGCCGCAGACCCTAGCCGCAAGGTTGCCACCGGCAACTAAGGTTGACCTTATGCAGGCTGACGGTGAAAAAGCTGGAGTTTTCCACGCGGAATATAAGGTACCCGGCGGCAAACTCGTCGTCGTTGACCTTGAGGTCGCCGATGGCCGCATCAGCGCTTTTCGGCTGGCCGGTGACTTCTTCGTCGAGCCTGACGAAACGGTGAACGCCATCGAGGCGGCCGTGCTGGGCCTGCCGGCGACGGCCGACGCCGCGACGCTGACGACTGCCGCACGGGATGCCCTGCCAGCCGGCGCCGTACTGCTGGGCTTCAGCCCTGAAGCTGTCGCAACCACGGTGCGTCGAGCGCTGGTGAGCGCCACCAGCTTTGGCGCCTACGACTGGCGCCTGTTACGCGGCCCCGCGTTAGCGCCGCTGCTGCAGATGGCGGTCGATCAGGTGTTGGCTGAAGATGTGGGCGAAGGCGGAAGGGGCCCGACGCTGCGTTTTTGGCAGTGGGAGAGCCCGGCAGTCGTCATCGGTTCGTTTCAGTCAGTGACCAACGAGGTTGACCTGGCTAATGCCGAAAAGTATGGCTTCGAGGTTGTTCGGCGAGTGTCGGGTGGCGGAGCCATGTTCATCGAGCCCGACTCGACCATCACCTATTCGCTGTATGCCCCCTCAGCACTCGTGCAGGGCATGAGCTTCGCCGAGTCGTATGCCTTTCTCGACGAGTGGGTCATCACGGCGCTGCGGAGCCTGGGCATCGACGCCAGTTACCAGCCTCTCAACGACATCACGAGCCCGGCCGGCAAGATTGGCGGGGCCGCACAGAAACGTCTCGGCACCGGTGCCGTGTTGCACCACGTGACCATGGCGTATGACATCGACGGCGATCGCATGGTCGAGGTACTGCGCATCGGGCGCGAGAAGCTCAGCGACAAAGGCATCAAGAGTGCCAATAAGCGCGTCGACCCGTTGAAGTCACAAACGGGTCTCTCTCGCGAGGCGATCATTGATCGGCTCATCGACACGTTCCGCGCTGAAAACGGCCTGCGTGAAGACACCCTGACCGCTGCTGATCTGGCTCGGGCAGAAGTTTTGGTCGCCGAGAAGTTCGGCACCCACGACTGGCTGCACCGCGTGCCCTAAAGCCGCGTGCCCTAAAGCCGCGCGTTTAGCGGGTGGTCAGGTCGGCGTATTCGGGGTGCCGGCGCATCCAGGTGACAACGAACCCGCACACGGGCTGCACGCGGTCAGTGGTTGAGGCGCGCAAGTTGTCAAGAACTGCCCGCACAACGTCGCCACCGACACCCTTGTTGCGCATGAGTGGCGGCACTTCGGCGTGCAACAGCCGCAGGGTCGTGCCGGCGTGGTCGTACACGATCCACCCCTGCAACTCATCACCCTCGTAGGCGGAATACCGCTCAGCGTCGGGCTCGTGGGTGACGGTGAGGCTCATGGTGTGGGCTCCTGTTCTCTGCGTTGGGTGGTGGTGGGCGTGCCCACAGCCGAGTCGACTGGCACGCTGCGCGCCTCGATAACTGCTTGGTACAGCCGCCCGCTTGCTTTCACCGTGCGCACCTGGGTGTCGTAGTCGACGCGCACCAGGCCGAAGCGCTTGTCGTAACCCCAAGCCCACTCGAAGTTGTCCATTAGCGACCAGTAGAAGTAGCCCTTGACGTTTACTCCGTCATCGATGGCGTCGAGGATCGCGTTGAGGTGTAGGCGCAGGAATTCGGCGCGCTCCGTGTCAGCAACTGAGGCTGTGACGGTGCCATCGGCAGCCACTGTCGACGTCGCTTCGTCGGCGTAGGCCGCACCATTTTCGGTGACGTAGAGGGTGACGCCCGCGGGTCGGGCGTACTCGCCGTCGATCCGTGTCAGCAGGCGGGTAAGCCCCTCGGGTTGCACCTCCCACCCCATCGCGGTCACGGGTAGGCCGCGCGAGTGGGTGAAGATGCCATCACCCGCCGGAAACGGAGACAGCTTGGGTCGCTCCGAGGGCGCTGCGCGAGTGAGGGGTGCGTCGGCTGGTGGCCGGGCGCTGATTGCGTCACCGTGGTAATAGTTGATACCCAGAGCGTCAATGGGGGTCGCGATTATCGCGAGGTCGCCGTCGAGAACGGGCAGGTGCAGGCCCCGCGTATCCAGATCAGCGAGCAGGTCGCTCGGGTACCCACCGCGAAAGATTGGGTCAAGAAAAAGTCGGTTGTGTTGAGCGTCCATGCGGCGGGCGGCGTCGACATCGGCCGCATCGGTCGGGTCGACGGGGTCAGCCACGGTCATGTTGAGGGTGATGCCGAGACTCAACTCAGGGCCTAGTTCACGCAGGCGCTGGGTGGCTAGCCCGTGACCGAGCAGCAGGTGATGTGCGGCATCGAGTGAGGCCTGCGGGTTCTGGATGCCCGGCGCATGCTCTCCGCTCAGATAGCCCAGAAACGCCGAACACCAGGGCTCGTTGAGCGATGTCCAGTTGACGACTCGGTCGCCGAGCACGGCGTGCACGTCTGCGGCATAGTCGGCGAAGCGAAAGGCTGTGTCGCGGGCAGGCCAGCCGCCGGCCTCCTGCAGTGCCTGCGGAAGATCCCAGTGGTACAGCGTGAGCCACGGTGTGATGTTCGCGGCAAGAAGTTCGTCGACGAGGCGACGGTAGAAGTCAAGGCCTGCCGCGTTGGCGGTCTGCCCATCTGGTTGCACCCGCGCCCACGAGGTACTGAAGCGGTAGACCTGCACGCCCAGCTCGCTCATCAACGCCACGTCGTCGCGGAAACGGTCGTAGTGCTCGCACGCGCGCTCGCCGCTGTCGCCGCCGACGACCGCGTCGGGTACCCGGCAGAACGCATCCCAAATGGAATCAGCGCGGCCATCGCGGTGCGTCGCGCCCTCAATCTGATAGGCCGCAGTGGCGACGCCGAGCAAAAAGTCGGAGGGGATCGCGCGCGGGGCGGTCGCCGGCGACGATGGGGTGTGCACGCTCATGCTCAGACAGCGTAATCGCTGGCCTAGCCTCGGGCGCATCCTGGTTTTACGCCCCCGACTAGGCTGTGCGGGTGATTGACGCCGGCAGCACTTCAGGATTCTGGCCTCGATTACGCGCGGCCGCCGTGGTTGTCACCGCCATTGCGCTGCTGAGCGGATGCGCGGTCGAAGGTGAACCCCTCGCCCCGACTGAATCGTCGTCACCCCCGGCAGTATCAGCGCCAGCGCCCACCCCGGTGCCGACGCCAACGCCGACAGCCACGCCGACATCTACGCCCACATTCGACAGCGCACGTTTCTCGATCGACGACCCGACCAGCCTGTGGGTGGTCTCCAATAAGCGCCGCCCGCTTGATCCGACCAGTTTCGTGCCCCCCAATTTGCGCGGAGTCTTCGTGGCTTCCACTCGAGAGATGCTGTTGCGCGACGATGCGGCCGCGGCCACCGAGGCGATGTTTGCGGCGGCGCAAAGCGAAGCAGGGCTGACCCTGCAACTCACCAGCGCATACCGCAGCGTTGACACGCAGGCAGTGGTCTACAACCGAACAGTCGGCAACATCGGGCAAGCGGGCGCCGACCAGGTCAGCGCGCGGCCCGGACACAGCGAACATCAGACCGGGTTGGCCATCGACATCGGGTCCCTTCCCGCGTCGTGCACGTTCGAAGCCTGCTTCGGCGACACGGCGCACGGTCAGTGGTTGGCGGCAAACGCGCACCGATTTGGATTCATCGTGCGCTACCCGAAAGATCTGACCCCCATCACCGGGTTTGTCTTCGAGCCGTGGCATTTTCGCTACGTGGGGCTCGAACTCGCGGCCGAGCTGCAGGCCACGGGCATCGCAACCCTGGAAGAGTTTTTCGGCCTGCCGGCTGCACCCGATTACGCGGGCTGAACAGCCGCGGGTTGGGCCGTAGCCCCCGCCTCAGCCTCTGCCCCTGCCTCAGCGGGCGGCAAAAACTATCGCATCAACGATTTTCTCGATGATCGGTCGCGGTGTGGCAAGAATCATGCGCACGTGCCCAGCGCCGATCGCCCCGCACGCGCGCCCGTCGGTGACCGCCAGCTTTGCGCGCTTCTGCAGAACGAGCGCCGGGTCCTCGCCGAGGCCGAGCGCAGACACGTCGAGCCACGCAATGTAGGTGCCCTCGGGCGGGGTGTACTGCACCTCGGGCAGGCGATCGGCGAGTAATCCGGCGAGCAGTTGCCGGTTGGCGTCGTAGTAAGCGACCGTGGCGTCCAGCCACTCGCGGCCCTCACGGTAGGCAACCGTGTTCGCGATGACGCCGAGGATGCTGGCGCCATGACTGGCGAAGGGCCCCAGCTTCGCCCAAAGCTCAGCGTCGGCGTCATTGGTCAGAATGAGTTGGGCGGCTTTAAGGCCGGGCAGGTTCCAGGCTTTCGACGCACTCGTGACCGTGATGCTGTGCGCGGCGGCCGCAGGGCTCACGCTCGCGTAGGGCACGTGCTGGGCACTACCGAAGATGATGGGCGCATGAACTTCGTCGGCAAATACCCGGGCTCCGTGCCGTTCAACGACCACACTGAGGGCGAGTAATTCGTCTCGGGTGAAGACTCGCCCGCCCGGGTTCAGCGGATTACACAGCGCCACCAGCCCAGCCCCCGCCACCAGTTCGCGCTCGATGGCCTCCAGGTCGAGCACGGTACGGGTGTCGCTAACAGCCATCGGAACCTCGACCGCCGTGCGGCCGTGCCGAGCGGGAACGGTGAGAAAAGGCATATATGCCGGCGTCGGCACGATTACGGCTGAGCCCGGCCGAGAGAAGTGCTCCATCGCGACAACGAGCCCCGTAATCACATCAGGCAGCGCGTGAACCCGCGTGGCATCAACCTTCCACGCGAATCGGTCGAGCATCCACTCGGCCGTTGCGCGGCCCATCCGGGCGGCGATGGGCCGCGGCAGATAGCCGAGACGGCCCGCATCCACTGCAGAATGGAGGGCCGCCGTGATCTCCGGCGCAGTACCCAGATCGCTTTCGGCCACCCACGCGCCAATGGTGCCCGGAAACAAACTCCACTTCATGCTTCCAGCGGCATGCAACTGCGCGGGGGTAATCGCGTCCCACTGGGCGAACAGTGCCGCACGGTCAAGCGGCTCACGCGATCCCACCGATTGCGGCCCCGCTGACTGAGGCCACACTGGCTCAGGCAAGAGCGCCATCCACGATTGCTTTTGCCTCCTGTTGCACGAGCCGCAGGTGCTCTTCGCCGACAAACGATTCAGCGTAAATCTTGTACACGTTTTCGGTTCCGCTCGGCCGGGCCGCGAACCAGGCCCGCTCGGTTGTGACTTTCACTCCGCCAATGCTCGCACCGTTGCCGGGCGCCTCGCTCAGTCGGGCCGTGATGGGGTCACCCGCGAGAGCGTCTGCAGTGATGGCCGCACCGTCGAGTTTGCTCAGCGTTACCTTTTGCGCGGCAGTGGCGGGGGCATCCACTCGCTCATAGACCGGTGCACCGTGCCGCTCGGTGAGGCCCGCGTATAACTTTGAGGGGCTCACGCCGGTGACTGCGGTGATTTCGGATGCCAGCAGGGCCAACAGAATGCCGTCTTTGTCAGTGGTCCACACGCTGCCATCGCGCCGCACGAAACTGGCGCCCGCCGACTCTTCACCGCCGAACGCGACTGAGCCGTCGATCAGGCCCGGAACAAACCATTTGAAGCCGACCGGAACCTCCCACAGTCGACGCCCCAGCCCGGCCGCGACGCGGTCGATCATGGTCGAGCTGACGAGGGTCTTACCGATCGCTGCGTCGGGTCGCCAACCGGGGCGATGGGTATAGAGGTAGTCGATGGCCACAGCTAAGTAGTGGTTGGGGTTCATCAACCCGCCGTCGGGGGTGACGATGCCGTGCCGGTCGGCGTCGGCATCGTTGCCGGTGAGCACATCGAAGTCGTGTCGGCGCGCGAGCACGCTTGCCATGGCGTGGGGGCTCGAGGGATCCATGCGAATTTTCTCGTCCCAGTCGAGGCTCATGAAGCCCCACTGCGCGTCGACGACAGGGTTGACCACTGTCAGGTCAAGGCCATAGTGGTCGGCGATCAAGGCCCAATAGTTGACGCTTGCGCCGCCGAGTGGATCGGCGCCGATGCGCAGGCCGCTGCCGCGCACGGCATCGAGGTCAAGAATGTTCGCCAGATCGGCGACGTAGTGCAGTCGAAAGTCGTACGGCTCCGTAGTCAACGAAATCCGGCGCCGAGGGCCGCGGTCACCGTCGGCGATGTGCTTGTTCGCGCGGGCGGCGATCCAGTTTGTCGCCTCTGAGTCGGCCGGCCCACCATGCGGAGGGTTGTATTTGATGCCGCCATCGCGCGGCGGATTGTGGCTGGGGGTGATCACGATGCCGTCGGCGCGCGCTGTGGTGGGAGCATCCCGATTAAAGCGAATGATGGCGTGGCTGAGTGCGGGCGTCGGCACGAAGTCATCGTGCGCGTCGATGAGGGCGGTGATGCCGTTACCGGAGAGCACTTCAAGGACTGTCTGCTGCGCCGGTGCACTCAGCGCGTGAGTGTCGGCTCCCACAAAGATCGGGCCGCCGGTGCCCTGGCTGGCGCGACACTCCACAATCGCCTGCGTGATCGCGGCAATATGAGTGTCAGTGAAGGCTCCGTCGAGGCTTGAGCCGCGGTGCCCGCTCGTGCCGAACACCACGCGCTGGCCTGGGTCGTCGAGGTCGGGCACCCGGTCGGCGTACGCATCGAGCAGCTCGCGCACGTTGACGAGGTCGTCGGGGTGGGCGGGCGTGCCGGCGCGGCTCTGCATGCCCCCATCCAACCACCGCCCCCGCCCTCACCCAACCCCCGTTCTCGACCAAATGAAGGAAGAACGACGCAACAACGCCGAGCATGCGCGCGATTATGGGGGCGACGCTGCGTATGCCTTCATTTGGTCGTGGTCGCGGGCGCGGTAGCGGTGGGGGCGGCGAGGGTGGGGGTGGGCGCCCGCCATAGACTTCGGGCATGAGCGAGCAGCCCAGCCCCACGTCGGTGTACAGCTACCTTGGCCCGGCGGGCACGTTCACCTGGCATGCTCTCGGCCAAGTGCCTGAGGCGCAGGGCGCCGAGTGGCGCAGCGTGAGCAACGTCGGTGAAGCCCTCAACGATGTGGTGAGCGGCCGCAGTGTGGGCGCCATGATTGCCGTTGAAAACTCGATTGAGGGTGGAGTCAGCGCGACCCAAGACGCCCTCGCGACCGTGCCGGGCTTGCGCATCACGGGCGAATACCTGGTGCCCGTCAACTTCGTGTTGGTGGCGGCTCCGGGAGTGTCGATGGCGGATGTTCGGGTTGTCGCCGCGCATCCGGTCGCCTATGCGCAGTGCCGCCGGTTTCTTGAAAAAGCGCTGCCGACGCACGGCCATCTGCCTGCCGCGTCGAACGTGGCGGCCGCTGTCGGGCTGCTTGATGCCGCCTCGCCCGCGCAGGCAGCGTTGGCGCCGCCCGGCATCACCGAGCATTACCCATTGCAGGTGTTGGCCGATCAGGTCGGAGACAGTTCGGCCGCGGTCACTCGCTTCGTGTTGGTCAGCCGCTCGCTGCAGTTGCCCGAGCGCACCGGTGCCGACAAGACGAGCATCATCGCCGAACTGCCCGACGATGCCCCCGGGCGCCTGCTCGAAATGCTTGAGCAGTTCGCTACCCGCGGCGTCAACATGAGCTTGATCGAGTCGCGTCCGGTGGGGGATGCTCTCGGTCGCTATCGCTTCGTCATCGACTTGGATGGCCACGTGCATGATGCCCGCGTTGCTGACGCGCTGCTGGGGCTCAAACGGTTCAGCCCCCACGTGATCTTTCTCGGCTCCTACCCGCGGGCCGATGCCCAGCAGATCACCGTTGTCTCGCAGTACGGCGACGACGTTTTCACCGAGGCCCGTGACTGGCTTCGCGGCATTCTCAGCGGCGAGCCTGACCCCCGTTAGGTCGACGCCAACCCTGACGCCAACCCCGACGCCGCCCCCGCCGGCACCCGAACGATGAGCGAGGCCGCAGCCACCCGCACGTCGAGCCGCGTTACCAGCCCCATCTCGTCGCCGTCGATCTCGAACTCTTCGGGGCGGTCGAAGTGCAGGGTCATGCGGCGGCCCTGGAAGTAGCGCAGGGCGCGCACGCTTTTGTCGGCGGCCATGATGCGGCGGCCCACTTTGGTGCGCTGCAGCACACCGTTTTCCCACACCACTGCGTAGCTGACGCGCATCCAGCCCCACAGGTTTTTAGGTCGCATGGCCACGACGTCGAGTAGTCCGTCGTCGATGCGCGCATCGGGCAAGATGATGACCCCGCCGGGCAGCGTGCCGCAGTTGCCGATGAGCAGCGTGTGAATGGTGGTTGACCGTTCGGCCTCATCGTCGAGGGTGTAGCGCAATCGCACGGCGTCAACTTTGCGCAGGATGCGGGCAACCGCTTCGACGTAGGCCAGCCAGCCCACCCGTTTCTTCAGTGTGGGGTTGGTCGCGGCGATCATTTTCGCGTCGAGGCCGATGCCCGCCATGACGACGAAAGTGTGGGTTTCGGTGCTGCCGTTCTCGCGGGTGATGTCGGCGACTCCCACGTCGATGGCGTGGTCTACCCCCGAGACGGCGACGGCGACCGAGTCGGCGAGTCTGCCCAGCGGCAGCTCGAGGTTGCGGGCGAGCAGGTTGCCGGTGCCGGTCGGAACCAACACCATGGGTATCGCTGAATCGAGTAGACCTTCGGCGACGGCCCGCACCGTGCCATCGCCTCCGACTGCGAGAACGGCAGTGACCCCCGCCGCGATTGCTTCGCAGGCTCGACCTTGACCAGTGTCGTCGACCGTGGTCTGAAGCCACAGCGATGGCGCCCAGCCTGCACGTGCCTCCGCCACAACAACGACCGCGCGCAGGGCGGCCATCTCGACTTTGGTCGGATTCACGATCACAGCGACTCGTCTGACCGAAGCCGCACCGCTGGGTGAGCTCATGCGGCCAGGCTAGGGCATCGGGCCCTCGCAATGGCGAGCAAACTTCCTTCGCGCGGCGGGGCAGACGCACCGCGTGGCAGACTAGAAGCGTGATCGACCCCCAACTGTTGCGTGAGAATTCTGACGTGGTTCGGCGCTCGCAACAGGCTCGGCGGGCAGACCCGGCACTTGTTGATGAGGCGCTCGTCGCCGACCGCGAGCGGCGTGACGCCATCGCGGCTTTCGAATCTCTGCGCGCCGAACAAAACGCCTTCGGCAAGCAGGTCGCTGCCGCGCCCAAAGACGAAAAAGCCGCCCTGGTCGCGCAGGCCCAGCAGCTTGCCGCCGACGTGAAGCGTGCACAGGCTGCGGCTGGTGAGGCTGAGGCGCGGTTTGTGCAGGTGGCGGGCAGTATCCAGAACGTCATTATTGACGGTGTGCCCGAGGGTGGAGAGGCAGATTTTGTCACACTGCGCGAGGTGGGTGACAAGCCGACCTTCGATTTTGAGCCGCGGGACCACCAGGCGCTCGGTGAACTGCTCGACGCCATCGACATCGCCCGCGGCGTCAAAGTTTCGGGGTCACGCTTTTACTTTCTGAAAGGTGTCGGCGCCCGTCTCGAGCTGGCCCTCATGAACTACGCGCTCGACACAGCGCTTGACGCCGGCTTCACGCCGCTCATCACGCCCACCCTGGTCAAGCCCGAGATCATGCGCGGCACTGGATTTTTGGGTGCCCACGCCGACGAGATCTACTACTTACCCGACGATGAGCTGTACCTGACGGGCACGAGTGAGGTGGCGCTCGCCGGGTACCACTCCGATGAGATCATCGACGTTTCGGCCGGCCCGCTGCGCTATGCCGGCTGGTCGACGTGTTATCGCCGTGAAGCCGGCAGCTACGGCAAAGACACCCGCGGCATCATTCGCGTGCACCAGTTTCAGAAACTTGAAATGTTCAGTTACATCGATGCGGCGGATGCCGAGGCCGAGCACGAGCGCCTGCTGGCCCTGCAAGAAAGCATGCTGAGCTCGCTCGGCCTTGCCTACCGCGTCATTGACACTGCGGCGGGTGACCTCGGTTCTAGTGCCGCTCGTAAGTTCGATGTTGAAGCGTGGGTGCCCACCCAGGGCGCTTATCGCGAGCTCACCAGCAGCAGCAACTGCACCACCTATCAAGCACGGCGCCTGGATATTCGCCACCGCGGAGAGGGTGGCAAAACCACGCCCGTCGCAACCCTCAACGGAACCCTGGCAACCACGCGGTGGCTGGTTGCCCTGCTCGAAACCCATCAGCGCGCCGACGGATCAGTGTTGGTGCCCGAACCGCTGCGACCTTACCTGCGCGGCCTTGAGATTTTGGAGCCCACCATATGACCATCGATTCCGCCGCCGCCACGGTTCCGACCACCCCGGGCTTCGTTCGCAAGCTAATCGCCCTCGACATTGACGGCACCATTTTGCACGAAGACGGCACCCTTCCCGATTCGGCGGTGCGTGAAGTGCATCGTTTGCGGGATGCAGGCCACGAGGTCATGCTGGCAACCGGCCGCTCGGTCGCGATGACGTTGCCAGTGCTCGACCGGCTCGACATTACGCCGGCGTACGTGGTCGCCTCCAACGGTGCCATCTTGCTCAAGCGTGACCCGAGTGCGCCCACGGGGTACCGACGTCACCACGTCGAAACTTTTAATCCGACCGAGGTGTTGCGGCGCATCCGCCCGCATCTGACCCACGCGAACTACGCCGTCGAAGACGAGACGGGCCTCTACCGGTATTCAGGCTCGTTTCCTGACGGAACCCTCGGTGCGATCAGTGAAGAGGTGCCCTTCGAACAACTGTGCAATGAGCCCGCCACGCGCGTTGTCGTCATCTCACCCAGCCACGCCATGGCGGAGTTTGTTGCCGCCGTCGAACTGATGGGCCTGCACCAGGTGAGCTACAACGTCGGATGGACGGCCTGGCTTGATATTGCACCCGACGGAGTCAATAAGTCGACGGCCCTGGAACGAGTTCGGCTGGCTTTAGGCTTCGACGGCGAGCACGTGGTCACTGTCGGCGACGGGCGCAACGACATCGAAATGCTGGCGTGGACGGTGCAGCAGGGAGGCCGCGCTATCGCCATGGGGCAGGCGCCACCCGAGGTGGTCGCGGTGGCCTCTGAGACCACTGCCCGCGACACTGCCGACGGCCTAGCTCAAGCCCTCGCGACCCTCTAAGCCCCCATCGTCGTCGGGCTTCGCGGCTGCGTCGGTTACGATAAGAGACTGATATCCAAGGAGGGCTGTCCGAGCGGCCGATGGAGCCAGTCTTGAAAACTGGTGGGCAGCAATGTCTCGTGGGTTCGAATCCCACGCCCTCCGCTTCACAACAGCACGTCTTCCTGGCGAGGGGAATCTCATGAGCGAACCGGTGCGTGACAGGGCAATACGGTCACTGCCCACGGCGCCGGTGCGCCACGGCCGGCTGAGCCGGTCGCGCGCGTGGAAGACCATTCTGGCCGTGGCCGCCGCGTCGATGGCCGTCGTGCTGGTGAGCACCGTGTCAGTCGGCGCGATCACTCTGGCCCAGATCAACGCCGACATTGACGTGGTCGAACTGCGGGGGCTTGACGGGGAAGCAGAACGGCTTCTGCCGACCGTCGGCGAGTGGGAGGGCGGCTTCGCCGTTCTGCTGGTCGGCATCGATAACGAGCCGGGGCAATCAGATGCCCGCGACCGCGACGGCGCCACACTCAACGACGTCAACATTTTGCTGTACGTCGCCGAAGACCAGCAGTCGGCCGTTGTGGTCAGTATTCCGCGCGACCTGGTCGTACCGATTCCTTCGTGCCCCGACCCTGATGGCGGCCGCCCTTCGCGAGCCATGTCGGCTCAGCCCATCAACACTGCATGGTCAGCCGGCGAGCTGAACTGCGTGGTGCTGACGGTAGAGGCACTGACGGGGCTGACAGTGCCGTACGCCGGCGCCATCTCGTTCAACGGGGTTGCGCAACTGTCCACCGCCGTCGGCGGCGTCGACGTGTGCATCGACGGCCCCATCTTTGATCGCTTTACCGGGCTGGATCTGCCCAGCGCCGGCACGCACACTCTGGTCGGTGAAACCGCCCTCGCCTTCCTGCGCACCCGCTACGGCGTCGGCGACGGAAGCGACCTGGGGCGCATCAGCAACCAGCAGGTCTACATGTCGTCCCTCGTGCGCAAAGTTCAAGACGAGGGCGTCTTGAGCGACTTTTCGAAGCTTTACGGTATGGCCCAGGTCGCCGCAACCTCTATGAAACTGTCGAGCAGCCTCGTCAGCCCCGACACCATGGTGTCGATGGCGCAGGCGCTTCGCACGGTTCCCACCGAAAACATCACCTTCGTGCAATACCCCGGCCGCACCGGCGGCACGGGCGTGTTTTTAGGCAAAGTGCAGCCGAACACGTCGGCTGCGACCGAGCTGTTTGATCGCATTCGGTCAGGCGAGCTTTTCACCCTCGAAGCGGGCAACACTGGCGTCGGTTCGGCCGTAGACCCCAACGCTCCTGCCGTTGACGCGGCACCGGCTCCCGCCCCAGCAACGCCTCCCAAAGCAGGCAAGGTCTCTTCGGCTGCGCAGCCCGGGGCCGAATCGATCGCCGAGCCCGTGGCGCCGGCGGTACCAGAGGTGCCTGCGGTGCCGGCCGAAGTACTCGAAGGCGTGCCCGGTCAGACCGCCGCCGACCGCACCTGCTCGGTAGCGAACTAGTTCGCGCCTCTGTTGGTGCCAGTTGTTAGCCCCGGATTCGTGCCCGGCGGTCGGCGCTGGCCGGTATAGTGGTGACCGCTGTGCTGGGAGACGTCGCATAGTTCGGCCTAGTGCACCACCCTGCTAAGGTGGAGAACCCTCACGGGTTCCGAGGGTTCAAATCCCTCCGTCTCCGCTCTGCATTGTCTGCGACCCAAGCCCCGGCTTGGCGCTGGTAGGCTTGCACGGTTGCTTCGGCAGCCACCCGCTGATGAAAATCAGCATGCGCCCGTAGCTCAATGGATAGAGCATCTGACTACGGATCAGAAGGTTGGGAGTTCGAGTCTCTCCGGGCGCGCCACAGTGTGAATTCTTCTCCACCCCAGGCGGCCCCTCCACCTCAGTGACTCAACATGCCGCTCATAATCGCGGCTTCAGGTCACCAGCGCAAGGGGGTTTCCGCTAGTGCGCATCCGTGTCATCGTGTCCGGCATATCGCCACCGACGGATGTACCAAGGAGCAGAGATGAAAGCCGTGCAGTATCGCGAGATAGGAAAAGGCCCGGAACTCGTGGAGATCGAGAAGCCCGAGCCCAGTGCCGGGCAAATTCGCTTGCGCGTCACCGCGGCGGGCCTGTGTCACTCTGACTGGTTCTTGATGGACACCCCAGAAGAGCAATACACCTATGGTTTGCCGCTGACGTTGGGTCACGAAGGTGTGGGAGTCATCGACAAGCTTGGCGGCGGCGTCGACGGCTTCGAGGTCGGTGACCCGTACGCCATTTACGGCCCGTGGGGCTGCGGCATGTGCCAGGCCTGCGCGCAAGGTGCAGAGAACTACTGCCCGTACGCTGCCGAGATGGGCATCACCCCTCCGGGCCTTGGGGCACCGGGTGCGATGGCAGAGTTCGTCATCATTGATGATCAGCGCCACTTGGTGCCGCTGGGTGATCTTGACCCTGTTCAGACGGTGTCTTTGACAGATGCCGGGCTTACGCCGTATCACGCGATCAAAGCGGCCCTGCATAAGCTCACGCCTGGCTCGACAGCCGTAGTGATCGGTGTTGGTGGCCTCGGCCATGTCGGCGTGCAGATTCTGCGCACCCTCACGCAGTCGACGATCATCGCCATGGACATCACCGAAGACAAGCTAGATCTTGCGCGAGAAGTAGGGGCGCACCATGCCATTATTTCGGATGACGGCGCGGCCGAGAAGGTGCGTGAGTTGACGAACGGGCTCGGAGCCGAAGCGGTCTTTGACTTTGTTGGTGCCCCGCCCACCACCGATCTCGCCCGTCAGGTAGTGGCGATCAACGGCTTCATTCATATCGTCGGTATTGGTGGCGGAACCTTGGCTACAGGGTTCTTCTCCACCCCGTTCGGAGCCACCGTACGGGCCCCCTATTGGGGCACTCGTGGCGAGCTGATGGAGGTGCTCGACCTCGCACGTGCTGAGGCGCTCACGGTGCACGTGGAGCGCTTCGACTTCGACCATGCGGTCGAGGCATATCGCAAGCTGCACGAGGGCACGATCCGTGGGCGGGCGGTCGTCGTTCCCTGATCGTTGGCCCGGTAGCCTGGGTCGGTGAATCCCACCCTGCAACTCATCGACGAGGTGGCCGCGGCGCTCGCCGCCGGCCGGCCCGTCGTAGCCCTCGAGTCGACCATCATCAGCCACGGCCTGCCGCGCCCTCGCAATCACGCGGCGGCGCTCGAGTTCGAAAGTATCTTGCGCGACGCTGGCGTGACTCCCGCCACGATCGCGGTGCTCGACGGTGTGCCGCGCATCGGCCTCGACGCTGAGGGCCTGCGGCGCATCGCTGACGAAGACCTTGCCAAGGCGAGTGTGCGCGACCTGCCCATTCTCGCGGCGCGCGGCGCGAGTGGGGCCACGACGGTCGCTGCGACGGCGCACCTCGCGGCGAAGGCGGGCATCCGCGTTTTCGCGACTGGCGGTCTGGGTGGAGTGCACCGGGGTGCAAGCGAGACCTTCGACGAGTCGGCCGACCTTTCGACCCTTGCCGTCACGCCGATCACGGTGGTGTCGGCGGGCGTGAAGAGCGTGCTCGATATCGCGGCGACCCTCGAACGGCTTGAAACCTACTCGGTGCCCGTGATCGGGATGGGCACGACGGTGTTTCCGAGTTTCTGGCTGCGTGAGAGTTCTTACACGCTCGACTGGGCGGTCGACACGGCCGAGCAGGTGGCCGACGTCATGGTCGCGCACGACGCTCTCGGCAACACCCAGGGCATCGTGGTCGCCAACCCGATTGCGGCCGATCAGGCGTGGGATCAGGAGGAGCACGACCGCGTGCTCGCCACTGCGGTGGCCGAGGCTGAGGCGCAGGGCATCCGAGGCAAAGCGGTCACACCGTTTCTGCTGGGTCGCATTGTCGAGCTCAGCGAGGGCCGAAGCCTTGAGGTCAACCTCGACCTTGTGCGCAACAACGTGCGCGTCGCCGGTCGTATCGCCGCGGCTTGGGCCGCACGAGCCTGAGCCGCGGCCCACACGTGTCAGGGTCGCGCGCGGTCGTCGTCGGCGACGTCATCGACGACATCATCGTTGTGCCGAAGGGGCCTATTCGCACCGATACCGACACGGCCGCGAGCATTACGCGGCACCCCGGCGGTTCGGCCTGCAACACGGCAGCGTGGCTCGGTGCGCTCAACGCACCCGTCGACCTGGTGGGGCGCGTGGGAGTGGGCGACGCGGACCGGCACGCGAACGTGCTGCGGGCATCCGGCGTCACCGCCCATCTCAGCGAAGACGCAACGCTACCGACCGGCACAATCGTCATTGTGGTCGATGGTGAGACGCGCACCATGCTGACCGATCGGGGCGCGAATGCGACGCTGTCGATAATGGCGGTGACGGATGCCCTACTCGCCGACGCGGCCGTACTGCACCTCACCGGCTACAGCCTCTTCGACGCCTTCTCGCTCGTTGACCTCGCCGCACTCATCGAGCGCGCACACGGGCACGGGGTGCTCGTCACTTTCGACCCCGGATCAATCGGGTTCATCGCCGACTTCGGCGTCGAACGGTTTCGCACTGCGCTGGCTGGCATCGACGTGCTGTTACCGAACCTCGACGAAGCTCAGTTGCTTGTGGGCGTGCACGACGTGGCGCCTCTCGGCGTCGCTGAGGCCCTGCTCACCTATTGCCCGACCGTCGTGATGACGAGCGGCTCCGCCTCGGTGGTGGTCGCGCAACGCGGTGAACCGACCGTCGAGGTCGCCGTGCACCCGGTGCGCGCCGTCGATCCGACCGGCGCCGGTGACGCCTTTACGGCGGGCTTCATCAGCGCCATACTGCAGAGTTCCGCGGTCAGCGGCGCCGATCTTGAGAGTGCTGATCTGGTGCGGGCCGATCTGGTGCAGGCCGCCCGTGAGGGTGTGCGCGTTGCCGCGCGTGCCGTCACCCAGCAGGGCGGCCGGCCGCCGAGTACGGTCCCGCACGGCGCGGCCTAACAGCCACAACTCACGGCCTCACTGCTCAGACTGCGTCGGCTTTCGCCGCCTTCACCGCCTCATAGGCGGCGAGTGCTTCGCGGCGCGACACGGCAAGGTCGACGATCGGGCTCGGGTATTCGGGGCTGTCAATCTCAGCCACCCAGCGCCGTATGTACGAGCGGTCAGGGTCGAAGCGGTCTGCCTGCAGGTTGGGGTTGAAGATGCGAAAGTAGGGGGCTGCGTCGGCTCCGGACCCGGCCACCCACTGCCAACTCGCCGGATTGTTGGCCTCGTCGGCGTCGACCAACTTCTCCCAAAACCACTGCTCGCCGACGCGCCAGTCGATCAGCAGGTTTTTGGTCAACAGTGAGGCGACCACCATGCGCACGCGGTTGTGCATCCACCCGCTTGCCCCCAGTTGCCGCATGCCCGCATCAACCAGGGGAATGCCGGTGCGCCCCTGCTGCCAGGCCTCCAACACCTCCGTGCTTGCTTCGCTCCACGGAAAAGCGTCAAAGTCGCGTCGCACATTCTGGGTTGCCAGTTGCGGGCTGTGAAACAGGATGCTGTAAGAAAACTCGCGCCAGCCGATCTCGCTGAGAAATTTGGCACGATTTTTCTGGGCTGCTGGCGAAAGGGGGCCGTGTGCGCGCGCCCAGATCTGGTGCGGACTGAGTTCACCGAAGCGCAGATGGGGGCTCAATCGACTGGTCGCTTCAATGCCGGGCTCGTCGCGACGGTGATACAGCGGCAAGCCGTCTTCGATGAACTGCTCCAGCCGATTGTGGGCGCCCTCTTCGCCGGGAGTCCACACCTCAGCCAAGCCCGCCGACCAGTCGTGTCGAGACGGTAGCAACTGCCAGTCACTGAGCGTCTCACCCTCGACCGCGAGCCCATCAATCGAGGTGGGAGCGGGGAGGGGCGGGCGCGGTTCGCCCGCTGCCAGGCACGCCCGCCAAAACGGCGTGAACACGCGGTACGGGTCGCCCGAACCGGAGGTGATGGTCCACGGTTCGTAGAGCAGTGCGGCGCCAAAGCTGGTCGCGGTGGTGCCTGCGGCGATGAGGTGGGTCTTGAGCGCCGCATCCACATCGCGAAACGCACCGTATCGACGGTTCCAGAAGACGGCACCCGCACCGATTTCGGCGACGAGGGCGGGCAGAACGTCGGCGGCCGCACCCGTGCGCAGGGTGAGGTGAGCGCCGAGCCTCGAAAGTTCGCCGCTGAGGGAGGTGAGGCTGCCGTGCAGCCACCAGCGGCTGGCCGCCCCCAGGGGCCTTACGCCGGGTGACACTTCGTCTCGCAGGTACAGCACGACGACCGGCGCGCCTCGCTCGATGGCGGCGCGCAGGGCCGGGTTGTCGGCAACGCGCAGGTCGTCGCGCAGCCACACGATGCTGGGGGTCGATGTCATCCCCTGAGGCTACCGGCGCGCACTGAGGCGCACGGTGTGAGTGGTCCGGGCTGACAGACGTCGACTGTCTCGACCAACTGCCCCGGCCGACTACCGCGGGCATGCGGAGGGCCGGCCACCAAATCGCCGACCGGCCCTCGTCCCTTGCACCAAGAGAATCCTGCAATCACATTTCGCATCTTTCGCCACAGCAAACGATCGACGCGTGCTCACCGTATAACGGAACGGTAACGGTGTCTAGTGGGCGACGAGACTCATAAGTAATGCCCGCGTGGTCGTGGTCGTGCCTCAGAAGTAGGTGCCCGCTTCTGGTGAACGCTGTGGGGTATGGGAATCGAGTTGTCAGTGTCGGCTAGAACTGAGATCACG
>Ga0306872_100104_pt1 | contig 37405 bp, 47 predicted proteins | sample AntRauMeHopE1498_FD_190455 | JGI IMG/M metagenome (GOLD analysis project Ga0306872, IMG submission 190455) | Saline lake microbial communities from Rauer Islands, Antarctica - Metagenome Hop E1 #498 (v2) (version 2) | ecosystem: Environmental > Aquatic > Non-marine Saline and Alkaline > Saline ...
CTACGGGCGGTTGCAGGCGGGGGCGGATTGGGACGATGCCGCGCGCGCGGCAGGCGCACCGGCAGGCAAAACCAATCTGGCGCTGATGGGTATCATGGCCAAGGCGCTCTGGCTCAACGAGCGCGATAGGCGGCGGACACCTAGCCAACCGGGGGCGGCATGACTGGCATGAAGCGTGAATTGGCCGACCTGATGGGTGGGTTTTTGAACAGCCAACACCCCGATCATTACTGACAGGAGATACCATGGCCACGCACATACTCGAACGCGCTGAACACTTCGTGACCGCCTTCTGGGCTGCCATAGGTGCGGGCGTCGCCGGTGCTGTGCTATGGTTCGTCCGCACCGTCATAACCAACCAGAAGGTTGTCGCCGCGCTGCAGGCAGAAGTCGCGGCCCGCGATGAGCGGCGAAGGGTGGAGCGCGAAGCGGATCACGCATTGCGAAACGTAGAGCGGGGGGCTGATCAGGCCTTGCTTCAACAGATTGCCGAGCGCGTCACACGTATCGAGGGACACGTGATGGCGCTTCACACGACGGAGAGAAATGATGCCTAAAACCGTAAGCGATAAAGGTCAGTTCATGATCGCGGTAGACGAGGGCATCGTCCCTGCAGCCTACTACGACGTGGTCGGGGTGCGAACCGTATACATTGGGCACACCGCCGCAGCAGGCGCGCCAAGCCCCCTGTCGATCAGTCTGACAATGCCGCTTGACAGCGAGCTCGACGCCGTCCTGAAGGAGGCGTGGTCGGTGTTCTCGAAAGACCTGCTGGTCTACACGGCTGCTGTCGTGGCCAAGATGGGGCCGGACCTGAAGCAGCACGAGCTGGACGGGTGGGTCGGCTTCCACTTCAACACCGGCGGCATATACCGGACGAGCGCGGTCGCCAAGTGGCGCAGCGGCGACAAGGCGGGGGCGGTCAGGGTTCTCAAGCAGTGGAACAAGGGAACCATCAACGGCCAGAAGAGGGTGCTGCAGGCGCTCGTGGCCCGTCGCGACGACGAGGCGGCCCTGATCCTCGGCGGTGTGTACCCCAACAAGCCGCTGGCTGTGTGGGGCACCAACGGCAGAGGTAAGGTGCAATGGGGTGCGCCGCTGCGTACGTACACGTTCGCCAAGTGGGCAGCGTTCCTCGGCAAGTCGCGCGGCAGTGCTGCAGCCGACGGCGCAGCTGTGGCGGTAGGCGGTGGTGCCATCGCCGTCGCCATGTGGTGGGATAAGATCGAAGCATTCTTCCGGGGGTTGTTCTGATGGATGGCAAGCTGTTCTATAAATCAAAAACCGTGTGGGCGGCCATGGCCACCGTGGTGCTGTCGGTTGTCGGCATCGTGGTCGAGGCGTGGACGCTGCTGGGACCTTCAGACCAGACGGTCTTGCGGGACCTGTTCGGCCCCGAGGCGTTCGGCTTGCTGGGCATCGTGATGCTCGTGCTGCGCGTCTGGACGTCAAGCGCGTTGCGGGTGCACCAGCCATGATCAGGATGCTGTTGTCGTGGCTGACAGGGGGCGGCGTCGCTGGCCTCGCCGATCAGTTCCGCAAGACGTACGAGCTGAAGCTGGCTGCGGACAACAACGAGCAGCGTATGGCTGCCGACATCGAGCTGCGGCGGATCGAGGCGATCATGCACACCGCATCACTGGCCAACGCCAACCTGTTCAGCGCGACGTCGTTGGGCCGATACCTGATCGTGCTGCCTTTCGGAATGTGGTGGACTGCGACCTTCATCGACAGCACCTTCAGTATGCCTTGGAACACGCTGGCCCTGCCGCCCGCGATCCAAGAGCTGGCGTGGTGGCTCGTCCCGGTGATCGTAGCCGGTGACGTAGGGCGGTCGTTCATCGCCCGCCGCTGAAGAGTTGCGTCGTAGCCGAGACCATGCTACGGATGTCTGGTACTAGACAATTAACCGAGGAGAGAAGTCATGATACGTGAAGTTATTAAGGCAGCTGCGGTGGCGCTTGCGATACTGGCGGCTGCCATAGTGGGGGTCCTCGTTGGCGGCCTCATATTCGGGGCTGTGTCCGCGCAGGAAGCGGACGACCGTTGCTCCGTCATCACGCTTGACGAGGGAGAGGCGTACCTCAGCTGCGTTCACGAAGAGCCTATCTGTCTGAACGCGGATGACGTGGGTCGAGACTGGTTCTTGCTGGCGTCTATGGTAGATGGGGAGGTCCTGAAAAGCAACGGCGTTGTGGCGTTCTTCGGGGCCATAGAAGGCGGCTTTACGCCGCGCGGGAACTTTGCGGTCGTAGCAATGTGGGTATATCACGAAGCCAACAATGTCGTCTGCGAATTGGCCGTGGCCGGGTATATAGGTGAGCCCGCTTGACCTCCGGTAGCCCCCTGACAAACAGGGAGAAGGCTGCTCGCTACGTGACGGCGTGGGAAGCGAACGGCCACAACTTCTCCGCCGTCGCGCGGCTTCTCGGGGTGTCTGAGAGCACCGTGAGAAAGTCTGTCCGGCAGGAGTTGAAACGCCGCCAGACCGAAGAGGACCTAGACCCCGGCATCCGCGATGGGATGCTGGCCTTGGGGTTCACCAAGCCGCCGCACTCAGGCTGGGTCAAGAGTGCCCCCGGCGAGGACGGTCGGAGCTACAGCTTCTACGCCTTGAACGGTGCTGACGACAGCGAGAAGGTCGACCTGATCGAGGAGATGGCCGAGACGTTCTCGTCGATCCCCGCAGTGTCGATACCGCGCGCGCCCGCATCTGAGGCGGGCACCCACGACCCCAACATGCTGGGGTTCATACCGCTCAACGATCTGCACGGGGGCCTCTACGCGTGGGGTGCCGAGACAGGGTATGGCGACTGGGACCTGAACCTCGCTGTGTCGCGGTTGCAGCAGTGGATCGGAAACCTCGTGGACCGCATGCCTGCATGCGCCAAGGTGGTGCTGTTCTTCAACGGTGACACGCTGCACCGGAACGGCAACGATCCCTTCACCCCCGGCCACAAGAACGTGCTGGATGGCGACAGCCGTCAGTTCAAGGTGGTGGACTTCGTCGCTGCGGCCATCATCGCGGGCGCAGACATGGCCGCCGCCAAGCACCTTGAGGTCGAGCTGGTAATCAAGCCCGGCAACCACGATCTCGACAGCTACCTCGCCCTCGTGCAGGCAGCGAAGTGGCGGTACCGCGACTGCCCACAAGTCACCGTTGACCTGTCGCCCAGCGAGTATTGGGTAATGGCGTGGGGCTCGGTTCTTCTGTTCGGCCACCACGGCGATAAACGAAAGCCCGGCGACGTGCTCACAAAGCTGGTGTCGGATCACCGTGATCTCTACGGCAACGCCAAGCACGTGACGCTGTGGGTCGCGCACCTGCACGATCAGATGATCATGACGCACCAGCTCGGCCATATCGAGCGCGCGTCGTGCCTCACGTCCCCCGACAAGTACGGCGCGGCTTGGGGCGACAACGCGCAGGCTCAGGCGGTTGTCTACCACCGCGAGCTCGGTGAACGAGAACGGTTCACAGTGCGCCCGACACCATAAAGAAAAGGCCCCCAGATCGGGGGCCTTTTGCTTTCGTACTGCGGGTGCGTGTCAGTCTAGTGGTCCCTTTGACATCTTTGCGCCGTACCATGGGTGGTGATGCGTATCCTTGTACGCTGTCGTGGCCGCTTCCATGGCCGCTTCCATGGTCACTTCCGCAGGCGGCGCGCATCGCCCGCGAACGCGATCATGTACCGGTGCGCCGCCAAGTTCAGCCCAAGGGGCATCTTCCGCAGGTGGCGCGTTCATGTGTTCGAAGGCGTATTGCACCGCTGACAAGGCCCGCTCGTTGCGCTCCCGGTCATCGACGATGGTGCCACGCAGGCTCGTCCCGATCAGCATCATGATGCAGCACCCGGCGTGCCAGAGGTGCGGCATACCGCTCTCGACGTCGAGCTCCTCGCCGCAGTTCCACGCCGCCATGTGCCGGTCCATGGCCGCCACGACGCGCGAGGCCTTCATACCCTTTGCCCAGTTCCAGTCCTCATACTTCGCCGCGCCATAGGTGAACACGGCGGCGATGGCCATGGCCGCGTCCGGCGGCAGCAGGTCCATCCGTATCTTCCCGGCGTCGTTCTTCCGTCCGACTGTCTCTTGCGTGATCATGCTCTGTGCTCCATTTTCCTGAGGGTGTGGAGTATGGAAGTCGCAACCTCAAACTGGCTCCAGTCTCCTATGGACGTCGCCATGCCAACGTCGTCGGGGTGCGGGTCTGGCAGCGAGCCCCACCGTCCCAGAACAGCGGGGAAGAACGCGTGGACCTCGGCGCTCAAGGCGGCGTTGTCCACTTCCTTGACGGCGTTCTTGAGCGTCGGCCAATACTTGGGGCTGAACCGCGCGCGGATCACAGCGTCGAGCCGGTTCTCAAGTCGGTCGATAGCGCCGTCAACATTCAGCAGCATCTTCAGCGGGCGTGCGATGTCGCCCGTGTACGCCTCATGCGCGTCATGCAGCGTGACAGCGTCAACCACGTCGTCGAATGTCTGAGACCCCACCTTATGCGACAACATGCGAACGGCTATGTTTCGGCACAGCAGTGCATGCTGTCCGACCGTGAACGGGGTGGCGCTGTGGCCCGAGTAGCGCACCACGCGGGACAGCGCCAAGGCGATGTCTTCCGCATGTATCTGGCTGACCAGCGGGTTCAGCAGGTCCACCTCCGCGTTGGCGGTGGATACGATGGGGCGGGGTTTGTGGATGTCGTTCAACATGTCACTTCATCCCCATGCTGCGCTTGGCTTTGATGATGGCAGCGTCGCTGACCAGCTCGACCCGGTTCGATCCGACGAGCTGCCCGATCTCGATGCCCGCGCCGATGGCGAGGGTCATGGGCTGCGCGTCGCCGTTGATCTTGACGAGGCCGCCGTACTTGGCGCGGTTCGCATCAACCTCGGCGAAGAGCGAGTGGGCGACGTCTTGGCTCATCAGGACGAAGTCGGGGTAGAACCCGTGCTCCATCATGTAGCCGTTGACCGCAGATCGCAGCGCCTCGACGGTTGTAACCGGTTTCATAATCAGTGGGTTTGTCATAAGTCTCTCTCCTCGTTTCAATCTTCAACTGCTTTGCTGTACCATTCGTTAGTACTAACGTCAACACCGAGCGGGAACCCGTCCAGCCAATCCAGCTGGCGCATCATGACCTCCGCCAGTTTCTCCTTGGCCTCGTTCACGAAGCGGGTGTCGGTCATGACGACCACCTCGTCGTGGGTGTGCAGGTGGACCGGCATGAAGTCGAACCCCGGCATCTCCAGCGTCGTGGTGGCCGCCCGTAGGATTGAGGCGCAGGTCGCCTGCGTCGCGTTCTCCACGAGCAGGCCCGCCCACACATACTTCACCCCGTCCGAGCCGTCGAAGGACAGCTTTGTCTGCGTCGAGATCAGCACCGTGGGCTCAAACGGATCGTACTCTTTGACCGTCCGTTCGCGGACGTTGCGATAGAACAGGGGGCGGCTGTCTGGCAGGTAGCACACCACCCAGACGTCGTTACCCATCTCGATCCCCTGATAGGCCAGCCGTCCGGCGGTGAACTGCGTGTCGCCGGGGTTCTGATACGCTTGCTTGAACGCCTCCATGACCTGCTTCCAGAACACCACGGCCCAGTTGTTAGACGCGCGCCACCGGTCCACGATGTCCTTGGCCTCGTCGTCTCCGAACACCATGCCGTAGTTGGCAGCCATCGACTGCAGCGCGCCCGCGCCCCCGTTGAAGCCCAGCGCCAGCTCCGATATCTTGCCTTTCTGGCGCAGGTCCTTACCCCACTTCTCGCCCTTCAGCTTCATGATCTCGTAGGGGTCGAGGTGGTACATGCCTGCCGCCGCGTGGATGTAGACGTCGGGCTCGGTCTTGGGGTTGGCGTCGATCTTCCTGAACAGGTCGAGCCGATGCTCCGCCATCGCGAGCCACGGCAGACCGCGCGCTTCGATGTTGGACCAGTCGCCCCAGACAAACGTCTTCCCCGGCTCCGCCACAATCGTGGGTCGGATCAGTTTGGCCAGCGCCCGGCCTGCGTTACCCCACCGCTCCTCGAACTCGTACATGCTGCAGCCGTCCTGCAGCATGGCGCAGGCTTCCTCCTCGGCGTTGATGTCGCCGATGGTGCCGCGTGTCATGTTGTGGACCTGCACGCCTCTGGATGACGCGCGCCCGGTCTGGGTCGCGCCGTTGAAGATGTACTGGTTCGGCACGCGGCCTCGGGCATCGGCCATGGCCAGCATCTTGCCGAACTTGGCCGGTGCTGCCGACGCGCCGAACTCGCGAAGCTCCAAGAACTGCAGCGCGTCGAACTCTTCATCGCTCAGGCCATGCGTCTCGTTGGCTGCGTCGAGGGCGGCCACCATCCTCGTGATGATGGGGCGGTCCATCTTGAACTTGTACTCGTCCACGCCAGTCTCAGGGTGCAGCCGGTGGGCATCTACCATGATGCTGGACACCGCAGGCAGAGACTGCAGCCGGGGCCACACCCACTCTCGCTGGCGGGCGTACTGGTGCACGCTGGTGACGACACCTTCGGTGATGATGGCCAGACGCTCACCTGTCTGTTCCTTCAGGGTCTCTGCGAGCGCCGCGCCACCAGCGGCCATGGCCAAGTCGACCGGGATGCCTCTGTCGTTTACCTTCTCGCTGGCCCAGAACTCTTCCCAGATCGAGAACGGGACCGGCATGGTGGAGCTGGCGAACGCCTGCATCTGCAGCACATCGACGTCGGCGTACGTGCAGAAGTCTCTCCAGTTTTCAGGCTCGCTGATCGGCGTCGCGCCATCAGGCACGCAGAACATGCGGATCAGCTTTTTGCCACCAGCGACCTTGCCGTCGTAGCCGCAGGCCTTGGCCGCGCGATCCAGCGACATCGGCATGTTGTTGTAGGCAGCCTGCGCCATCATGTCGATCCAGCCATCGACGCCTGCGTCAAAGAAGCGGTCGAGGACCAGCCGGTCGAACGCGCTGTTCCACGCCGCGAAGTAGGCCTCCCACGACAGCAGTTCGGCTGGTAGATCGCTGCGCTTCGGAGGCTTGGTGATGTCCTTGCTCTCCCATCGCTTGACCTCACCCGTCAGACCTACCGCCCATGTGATGATGATGGGCCACGCGGTGGCCGCGTAGCGCGCTGTGGACGTCTGCGTGACGTCGGCCCACCGAGGGTCTTCCAGCCCCGGTGGTGACCGCGTCTCGCAGTCTACGAACATCACGTCGTCCCAGTCGATGTAGTCTGTGAGATCGTGCATTGGTTTCTCTCCTGCGGGGGTATCAGTACTGGTTTTCGTCGTAGTAATCGAAGCGGGTGTACTCCATCGGTGCCGCAGGATCGACGACGATCACCGACGCCTCGATGCCCCCCTGCTGCACGCCCGTTTCAACAGCGCGGATTGTGACGCGGCCACGCGTAACTATACTCGACCAGAGCTTCGTCATCGCGTCAGCTTCCGCCGTCTCAAGCAGCGCGAACACGCGGCCCTCGCGCAGCGCAGCGTCGTTGGTCAGGGACAGCTCTTGCTTTGCGCAGACGTTGTGCATGACCTCGCGCTCGAACAGCTCCTGCAACAGGCGGCCAGTCGACACACCCCACAAGCTCTTGTCTTCGGGCGGAAGCGGGGGGATCAGATCGTCGCGGGTGTATCTGGCATGGGGTTCGCCGAAGCTGTGCTCGTCGCTCAGGCGAAGCGCGCCGGTCGCGCTGCTTTCTATGCCAATGTTCTTCGGGAAGTCCATGTCGTTTCTCCTCATCATGGCTGTGAAAGGGTGCCGAGCGCAGCGGTGAGGCTGCGCCCGGCGTTGGTATCAGCGGCGGACGCGGCGACGGCGAACCGGCGCTTCGTCCTCGGCCTCCTCCTCAGCTTCTTCCTCAGCTTCTTCCTCAGCTTCTTCCTCAGCTTCTTCCTCGGCCTCGTCCTCGTCCTCTTCAGGCTCCGGCTCCGGCGCAGGCGCTGGCTTCGGCTTGGCCATCCGCTTGGCAGCGGCTTTCGGCGCGGGCTCCGGTGCGACCTCGGGCTCCTCTTCAGCCCCCTCGCGGTCGCCGTCGATGTTGGCCCAGTCGACGATGGTCAGGACCGGCTCGTGCACTTCGCCGTAGGTTTTGTTATCGTACGATGACGTCTCCAGCCGGACGACCGGCATCAGGAACTCTTCCTCGCCGAGCGACATGCGCGACAAGATTTCGTCCACCATCATGCCCATCGCCTTCAGGCCGCCGTAGGATCGCGCGGTCCAGATGAACTCGCGCTGGTCGTTATTGACGAAACGACCCTCGATCTGCTGAACCGTCGTCCATTCCCAATCACCCATGTCAGGCAGGTCATCAGGATCGACACCGCCGGAGGTGGCCAGCTCCATCTCTTCACCGAGCAGCTCGTTCGACTGCGATTTGCCTTCGGCCTTCCGCGCTTTCAGCTGCGCCTTCGTGTAGTCGGTCCAGCATTCGTAGCCAGTCCGCAGCGAGCTGGTGTTGAAGATGACGACCTCGTCGGCCACATCCACCTTCTCCTTGCCCAGACCCCAGTCGCCTTTGGTGAAGCGCAGATACGCTTTGCCGCCGACGGACGGTGCCTGTTTCCGGGCGTGCTTCAGGCCAGAGGCCAGCGCGCCGAGGTTCGCCTTCTTTGTAATTTCAGTTCCCATTTTCAGTTCTCACTTTTCCAGATGTCTGGCCAGCGCTGCCCCGAGCGCCGCCGCTTTTGCTGCCGGTGCGAGCGCGGACGCTCGGGGGTCACCGTCTCTCGTCAAGGTCGTGCCGGACGAAGGCTTGGCTGCTGCCGCCCCCTCCCACAGTTCCTTGCCGATCTTCTTCAACAGCTTCTCCGCCTGCGGCGCAGAGACTGTCGATCTCGGGGCGAACTCATCAGATGTGAGCCCTCGGTTGCGCAGCTTCTTGCGCACCTCTTCGTCGTCCATGGTCCACTCGCGGCCAGACGAACGCTTGGCCACAGTCTTCCAACCTTCGATGGTCTTGCCACTGTCGATCATCTCGTGGGTCAGGCTGCGGATGTGCGAGGACCAAGCCTCGGCCATCTCCGCCAGCTCCATCGCGTCGCTCATGAACGCGTCGAGATCAGGACCCTTGGCTTGCTTGATGTCGTTCATCATGCTGCCGAGATGCGCCGCCGCACCGTAGTGCAGCTCGCACACGGCCTTGCAGTCTTGGAAGGCGCACCAAGGCCCCTTGGCGATGAACGCGTCAGGGGCCTCGGCATCCTTGACCGCCTGCTGCAGCTCTTCGATGAACTGAAGAACCCGCATCATGTCGGTCTCCCATATGCTGGGCTCCAGATCGTTGACCTTGGGCTGCCCGATACACAGGACGACGCGGTCGCAACCGGCGAAGAACTTGGGGTACTTGGCGAACATGGTGGCGAAGTAGAACAGCATCTGGCTGTTCTCTTCAGCGTTGACAGGGTTCCTGCCGAACTTCCAGTCCCATATACCGCCGATCTTACCGCAGCGGAACACCACGTCGGTCGTGCCAAACGCGCCGGGGATGCCGGGGAACGCGCCGCGCTCTTCGATCATGAACGTGGCAGGCTCGCCGCTCTGGTCCCTCTCCAGCCCGACGAGGAAGTCGTCGAACATGTCCAGCGCCGGAGCGCCGTTGTCATCCCAGATCGACTGCGTGATCGTCAGGCTCCACGGTCCCTCGACACCTTTGGCGGGCTGGTCGTGCGTGAACGGCAGCATCTCCTCCGGTTCCTTGGCGTGGTCCAGCACCTGCGCGATCATCTCGTGCAGCGCGGTGCCCTCGCGAGCGTAGGACGAACCCTTGCTCTTCGGCGCACGCTTGATGCGCGACACCGATCCGGGGCAGTTCAGGACGCGGGAGGCCGACGAGCCGCCCACGAGGTCGCTGTGTTCCAGCGGGACTTCGATAGCCATGGTGTGTTCTCCTCTGTTTGGTACTATAGACCGCGACCCTGCGGGTACGCAAGGCCGCGCGGCGTTATTGTCTCATCCTCCGTGTTGGCGGCCACCGCCGCTGTGTGCGCCGGGGCGCAGCGGGGCTGGCCGGGCGTTGAACTCTGCGGTGCGCAGCCACGCCAGCTCTTCGCGCTGCTGTGGCGTGTGCCTGTCCCTGTTGTCCAGCTGATGGAGCCGTCGGAGCAGGATCGCGTGGTCAAGTTCGGCTTTCGTTTTCATGTCATTTTCCTAGCTTCGTTACGCCGTGCAGGTGCGGGTAGATACCCCGCGAGTGCCGGAACGGTTTGGTCTTCACGGTCTTGTGGAACTTGATCTGGCACCCGTGAACAGCGACAGACAGGCGCGGTGCGGCGCACTCGTAGTAGCAGTGCAGGACAGTCTCATCGTTGGACGCGGGGTCCTTGCGGGGCCACCCTGCGATATGGATACGGTACCGCATGTCATTCATCCAGATCGAGGTTGCGGATCAGCTGCCGACGTACGGCAACCAGCTTGTCGTGGGGCATACGCACTGCCGCTAGATCGCCCCCATGGAGGACGTGGAACGGCTGGATCATGACCCAGCCCCCGACGTATGGCTGCTGCGTCCAGTGCGTCTCGACGACACCGACGTAGTCGTTCTGGCTGGTGCATGGTGCCAGCGCCACTGAACATGCCTCGTCGTCCAGCCACAGGACCAGCCACGGGCGTCGCTTGGTCAACCCGGCGAGGTGCGTGTAGATGACGCTGCCCGGCTCGGCGGGCCCCTCGCGGAACGTCGCGTTGTGGCGTCTCGGGTACGGCAGCCGTCTCATGACTGCGCCACCATTGTCTGCTCGCAGCTGCCGCAGACCATGTGGCCGCCTGCCTTGAACCACGCGTTGAACTGGCAGTCGGGGCAGGTGTGCTTCACCTTGGACTTGTCCTGCTTCTTCTCGCCTGCACCCGCAGGAGGAGAGAACCACGACATGTCGAGATCGTCGCGGTCCAGCAGCTTGGCGCAGGCCACGGCGAACGGTCCACCATCGACGATCATGTGTGTGACCTTGCGGCCCGTACGCTTGCCGCCCTCAGCGCCGGTGCTGGTGGGTGTCAGGCCCAGCTCGTCCATCTTCGCGGCCCAGAGCTTGCCGTGGCCGCTCTTTGGCACCTCGTTATTCTCGAAGTCCCAGTGGTGCGCCATCTCGTGGACCAGCGTGGACAGGACGACGGTCGGTGTCCGGCCCATCGTCTCGGGGTTCATGGCGATCTCGGCCAGCCTGCCCTCCTCGCCGTCAGTCTTGGCCCACTTGTCGGACCAGAAGTATCCATGCGCGTTCTTCTTGCGATGGACCAACAGCATCACCGGTGGCAGCTTGCTGCCGAACAGCTCGTCATTGAAAAAGTCGAAGGCGGTGTGAAGCGCGGCGTACATGGCGCGGGAGGGTGTCACGGGAAAAATCCTTTCGAGGATGTAAAGTTCAGTGGTAGCATCGTACGATGTTAAACCGTACGACGCAAGGGGTTTGTTCAACGACCCACGTGATAAAAGATGCCTATCGCGTGTGGGGTGTACAGAAGAAGCCACCAATCTGACCCCATTTCAATGGCCAGACCTGCTGGCCCCAAGAAGACAGCGACGGCGGCTGCGACAGCAAGGAACAGGATCGTCACGACGCCCGCGCCTTTCAGTATCTGGACGATGGCGGCTTTCATGTGCGTTCCTCCGCCTGCCAAGCGCTCAGGACACGGTGCAACCGCGCCTTCGCCGTGGTGGCGTCGCCGCGCTTCAGGCAGTCGTAGGCCCACTTCACCTCGTGGCGCTGGTCGATGGCGACGACGCCATCGGGTTCGGGGGCCAGAGCGGCGGGTGCATCGACCCCCGGCTCGTCGACCTTGACGTCGAACGCCTCGTAGACGGTGGCCAGTGAGGATTCAAGCTCGTCGAGCATGACGTTGACTTCTAGCGGCGTCCACGCATAGCTGGACTTGTTCGACAGATTGGCCAACAGGTCGATGGCCTTAATGGCCTTCGGCAGGCGGCCCTCCAGAATGCGCTGGAACGCGTCTCGCTTCTCTTCATGTGTCGGCATCGGTTCTCTCCTCAATGGCGCGCTGGGCGCAGGTCAAGTTGGGCAGCGTACTGGGCCATGCGCCCGCTGCGGTAAGTCTCAAGGAACGAGCTGGGCTCGATCTCGGCGAGGGCGCAGACCTGCTCGAAGTCAGGTCCGCCCCGGAAGAACGAGACGGCGTCCATGTGCGCCTTGGCCAGCAGACCCTGCTGCTGATATGGGACGTCGTCCAAGTCGATCAGCACATCCCGCACCGCCTGAAGGACCACCGCCCTCCACATGACCGTGACGCCTTTGTGCTGCTGGCGGCTCGACCGCACGCCTAATCCGTGTGCCATTATGTAAGGTGCTCCCTGATCCAGTCTTTCAGTTCTTCGATCGTTTCGGCCTGCTCGAACTGCCACGACTTCAAGTTCTCTTCCTTCTCTTTGGTGGCACGCATCGCGCAGCTTTGGCACAGCCCGTGTGAGAGTGAAACGACGGACCCATCCGATTGCTTCCGCCCCTGCGCCTTGTCGCCACATCCCGTGGCGCAGTCAGGGAGCAAGGCGCGGTTCTTCGCAGCTTCGCGGCGCTTGGCCAAGTAGGCCTCGCCGTGCTCGCGGCAGTACTGCTTGTGCCAAGGTCCGGCTACGGCTGCCTTGCCGCATCTGAGTTTACATTGTGCCATCACTCACCCCCTTCCGGTGCGAAGTCTTCGGCGCGGCCAACGACGCACCACGTGGCGTAGTCGTTGCCTTGAACCAGCCAGCCGGTGCGGTTGCCCTCGGCGTCGTAGTCTATCCACGACAGCGGGATCGTGTCGCTGTACCGGAGCAGGATCGTGGCCTTGCTCCAGTAGACTATCTGATCACCCTCCTCGTCGCGCGCGTAGACCCGGCTCTTGATCTCGTTGATCCGCATGATGCAGCCGTGGTTTTTGATCAGGTCGCCCTCACGCAGAAGGCTGGTGATGACCCCGACGCCGAAGCGGTCGGCGAGGTGCGCGTAAGGGGATGGGGCGATGGTGTTCATGCGTTCAGTCCTTTGTTAAAGTCGGCCAGCACCTCTTGTGCGATGTCGGGGCCGAGTGCATCAAGCGCGTCGGGCTCGATCACAAGCCTGATCTGCGTGGCGTCGAGGCCCATGCGCAGCAGCGCCGTGGCGGTCTGGACGCGTCCTCCAAGCTCGTACACTTCGCCGGGTACGTGGCACACGTACACACCCATACTGTAGGCGTGTAAGCCGTTACGAAACACGTGCGCGTGTACCGCAACATACTCATCGTGGTTCGGGAGGCGGGCTATGACGATCTTGGCGAGCGGGGCGGGGGCGATGGTGTTCATGGTCCTGAGCCTTTCAAAGAGGTGGGGTGGTCCCCGACGCGAGGCCGGGGGGTGGTTTGGTTCAAACGTCGATCAGCTTGGCGGCGTCGCTGTAGTTGCCATTCACGTGGACGCGGTAGGACTTGCCGCTGAGCGTTACGATGTCGCCGTGGCGCACTGGCTCTTCGGTTGCAAGTCGCGCTCGGGTCGCCCGGTCTTCGTCGCTGTAGACGTCCTGTATCATCGAAGGGCTCTTGTTGATGAAAGGCTGGCAGTCCTCGTAGCCTCTGCCGTCGTGGGCGTAGCAGGTCAGGTTGCAGAGGTCGCCATGGCGGTCCTTGATCTCCAGATTGAACAGGCTGGCTTGGTGGAAGGTGTCTTCGTGGTGGATGAGGTTGATCATGGAAAGAGCCTTTCGGGCAAAGAAAAAGGGCGCGACCTTATTGGCCGCACCCCACTAGTACCAGAACTGTCGAGAGGGTCAAGTACTTTCTTTTGCTTCCTTGACCAGCTGCGTCAGCTCCGGCTGCAGGACCTCGATGATGACGCCCTCGACCAGCGCCGACATGGTCTGGCCCGACGCCGAAGACAGCTCGGCCAGAATGCGGCGTGCGGTCTCAGTCAGCATGAACTTCGACTGGACCTTGACGCTCCCCGGCACGATGCTCATGCTGGCTCCGGGTTCGCGCCATCGGTGAGACCCATCTCGTCAGGCCCCGGCGACAGATCGACGTTCGTCTCCGGCTCCACGCCATCGAACGGACGCAGGCCGAACTTCTCCGCGACGATGCGGACCAGCGCCACCTGCCGTTTCAGCATGACCAACGCCTGCCCCTTCTGCGGGCAGTTGACCAAGTTGTCGGTGATGTAGGCTTCCATGTGGGCCGCCTCGGCCTCGTAGTTGTCGAGGAAGTCTTCGAGGGTGTCGACCTTCTGCTGATCGGCGAAGCCAACGACCAGATGTTCAAGCGCAGCGATGGTCGCGTCTTCGATGTCGTCGTCGTTCTCATCGAACAGGGCATCCAGCGAGGCCTTGTGGCTCGCGACGACGGCGCTGTTGCTGGCCGCCACGCTGGCCGCCACGCTGGCAGCTGAGATTTTAGCAATCACTTCGGACATTGTTTGCATGTCGCGCTGCGCCTGCTCGGCGTCGCGGTCGTCACGGGGTTGTTCATCGAACAGAGCAGCCAGCGCGGTCTCTTGGCTCGCGTCGGTCTCCTCAGAGGTCGCGACGGCAGTGAGCCTGTTGAGCTTCGCCATATGCTCGGCCTGCGCGGCCTCTACGCTGGGTGCACCTGTTTCGACCATCGCGGAACGTATGGCCTGCATCTTTTGCTCGTCGGTGGGGGTACCCTCGACGAGGGGTGGGGGTTCTTTATTTTCCATGGGGTCGTCTCCTGTGTGTGGGTCAGCTCTCTTGTGCCGCCGTAGTACCACCTCATAGCCGCCCTTGCAAGTGCGACCGGCAAAATGTTAGAGGTCGAGAATGAGAGAGAGCAGCGTCGAGGAACGTCTGAGGAAGGGTGTCGTGGCACGGGGGTGGCGCTGCGTGAAGCTGTCGCCCGCCGGGGTCGTCGGCATACCTGACAGGATGGTCCTCGCGCGTGGCGGGATCGTAGACCTGATCGAGCTGAAGAAACCATCGGGCGGCGTTCTCTCCAGAAAACAGAAATTGTGGGGCCGGTGGCTGGTAGCCAATGGCCACGCGTATTGGGTGTTGTGGACACCGGGGGACGTCGATGGATACCTTGCAAGTCTGGATGATCGAACACGCTGACACCGGCGAGTGGCTGGGCCAGTTCAAGAATGGCGACGGGCGGCTGGAGTTCGGAGCCCGATCTCCGGTGTTCTGGCGAGAGATGCGCTACGTCAAGAAGGCGTGGCTGCACCACTGCGTGGCGGCGGGTTGGATCAGGCGCGGCATCACGATGCCGGGTGCAGGCGTGGTGTACCATCGTACGGAGACGTTTCTCCACTGCCCCCGCGTACGGTTCAAGGACTTTACATTGACGGGTGGGATCGGTATGGTACCAGCAACGCCGTCTGATTTAGGGATTACCTTGACATGAGACCCAACAGCATACTGCGGCCCTCGCAAAGGGCACTGATGACGCAGATGGCCTACTTCCCCGACGGGATCGCGGTCATGGGCATGGGCGGTGGCAAGACCGCCGCCACGCTCTTCTCCATCGACGACTGCCTTGAGGAGGGCGACTACGATCACGCTTTCATCTTCGCGCCGCCCAACACTCTGCGCAACGCGTGGGCGCTGGAGCCAACCCGCTGGGAGGGTCTGTCAGACCTGAGCGTCGAGATACTGGACGGCTCGCCCGCCCAGCGTGAGGCGATACTGGCGCGCGCCGATGCTGACGTCTATGTGATGTCATCCGACATCAGCACGTGGCTTGTGAACCTGATGCAGAAGTGGAACAGGCGGAAGACGCCGATGTTCGATCTCAGCAGGGTGCACATCGTGATCGACGAGATCAGCAAGATGTCCAGCCCGCAGTCCAAGCGCGGCAACAAGATGCTGTGGCTGACCCGGCGCGCCGCCGGGACATGGGGGCTGACCGGCACGCCGCGACCCAACCGATACGAGGACCTGTTCCTGCCGATCAAGCTGGTCGGTGGCGAGAGCGTCTGGGGCCACAGCGGTTTCGACGACTGGCGGCGCGAGCTGTTCCGGCCCACCGATTACACGGCGCGGAACTGGGAGATACACGACTTCGCCGTCCCCATCGTCGAGAAGATCGCCAAGACGTTCATGTTCTACGCGCCGCCCGACGACCTGCAGGTGCCAGAGGTGGTGACCACCGACGTGCCGGTCTACATGAACAGCGATCAGATTGCACACTACGAGATGATGCAGGAGACGCTGGTGGCCGAGGGCGTGATACCTGATCTCTATGGTGACGAGCTCAACGAGTGGCTGATCGAAGCCGGGAGCGCGGGTGTGGCCAGCGGCAAGCTGGTCCAGATCGTGCAGGGTTTCATATACGACACGGTGGGCAAAACCGTGGTGCATGTGTCGACCGCCAAGCTGGCGGCGCTGTACAAGCTGGACGATGACCTGATGGGCTCGCCTGCGCTGCTGATGTACGGCCTGCTGGAAGAGAAGCGCCAGCTGGAGGGAATGTGCGTCGACAAAGGCTACCGGTATGCTGTCATGGGCGACGGCGTCACAGCTGCGGCGAAGGATGCCGCCGTGCGCGACTGGATCAACGGCGATCTGGACCGCATCATCGCGCACCCGGCCAGCATGGGCCACGGCACCGACGGCCTGCAGCATGGTGGCCACCACATCGTGTGGTATCATCCGACATGGTCCAGCGAGCAATACTTCCAGACCATCGCCCGGCTGGCGCGACCCGGCCAGAAGCACGTGGTCCAGAACTACCGGCTGCTGGCGCAGGAGACGCTGGACCTCGTGAAGGTGCAGAGGGTGGCGCGGAAACGTGAGGAAGAGCTCGCGTTCATCGAGCGCATGGCAGACTAGGAGAGGTGCAGCCGGTGAGCGGTGTTACGGGAGGAGGAGAGCAACTCCCCATCGCTTCCAACCGGCTGCATCTACAACGTACATCACGTGGCGGGATGCCCGCCAGAGGAGAATATGATGACCGCCGTTAAAACTTTCAAGGTCCGTGAAGCGCACGACCAGCAGACCGCGATCCGGCTGCAGCTGCTGAAGAACGGATGGCGGCCCCTGCCGACTGCTGAGAAGGTGGCCTTCCAGAAGGGTTGGCCTGTCATGGACATCGACGAGGCCGCGATCAGGGACTGGCCACTGTTCAAGGCCGGGGGCGGTCGGTCGATACCTGCGGTGACGACCGCGATCCAGCTGCAGGGCACCATGCTGGCCATCGACGTGGACGTGAGCGATGGTAGCGTGGCAGGGGATATGCTGGCAATACTAGAAGACTGCTGCCCCGCCTTGGCGAGCGCGCCGATACGGGACAGCGGTGGCTCGAAGTTCATGCTGCTCTGCCGGACAGAGACGCCGTATGCGTTCTGGAAGACGCCGAAGTGGATCGACGAGAAGGGCGCGGACCACATGGTTGAGGTCTACGGCGGCGCTGCCACGCGCTACTTCTCCTGCTACGGCCCCCACACCATCGGCGGCGTCAAGAAAGGCGCGTACGAGATCATCAAGGAATACCAGTGGGACGACGGTGCTGGCAACCCGATGACCATGACACCCGCCGATCTGCCCCTGATCACGGAAGCGCAGATGTACGAGGCCATGCGCCTGATGTCCGACAGGCTCGCGGAGCAGGGCTGGACCAAGGATGAGCACAGCTATGCTGGCGAGGGCACCGCGTCCACCGTCTACGACCTGACCGATGACATGACGTTCCAGATGTCGCACGGCGAGCTGCTGTCCTACCACGAGGCGATGGCGGCTGCCGCGTCCGGTGACAACCGCTGCTCGGCCACGTTTCTGGGGGAGCACACCGACACCATGACGCGGTGCAGGCTCACCTTGGTGGGCGACGCTGAGAACCCCGGTTTGATGGCCTTCGACCACAAGACGTGGACCACGCACTTCCCTCTGGCGTGGAAGCCGAAGCCGGTGAAGGAACAGGCGCAGGCCAGCGCCAAGGCGCTGGGCGCAGCGCTGAAGGCGCGTGGCGTGATAGAACCCCTTGTTGGCGCTGAAGACTGGGCGCAGGACCTGCTCGACAGCCTGATGGACGAGTATGTCCACGTCGCCCGCACCGACATGTTCCACCCCCGGTCGGAGCCCTTCACCAAGATCAAGAAGACAGCGGTGTTGAACGGCAACAACCAACGCTTCACCTACCAGAAGGAAAAGGACGACGGCACGTTCGCGGAGGCCTCGACGACCATCGGCAAGGCGTTCATGATGGCCGACTATGACAAGGCGTCACGTGTGGGTTACGATCCACGGCAGGGCATGTTCTACGGGCGCGACAAGCCGGGGATGACGGGCGAGTTCCTGAACGCGTTCGACGGTCTGCCGGAGCTGGATGACGCCGACCCGCGCATGGTCGAGCTGATGCGTGATCACTTCCTGCCGCACCTGATCCCCGATCCTGCGGAGCTGCAGTTCTTCCTCGACTGGCTGACAGTCAAGTACCGCAACCCAGAGAAGCGTCACTGCGCGATCCTGATGCTGGCGGACAACGTCAGCGGCACCGGGCGCGGCACGCTGTTCTCGGCGCTGTTGGCCCTGTTCGGCAAGCACGCCAGCAAGCAGGAGGAGAGCAGCATCGTCAGCCGGTTCAATGGCTATCTGGCGTCGAACGTGCTGGTGCTGATGGATGAGGTGGGCTCAGGCGATTATGGCGACCGCGACACCACCTATCACCACCTCAAGAACCTCGTCGATCCTGTGCAGAATGTGGTCAAGCTCGAAGAAAAGTTTCAGGACAGCTACTCCTGCGAAACCTTCGCCTCGTTCGTCTTCGCCACCAACCGCAGCAACGGCATCCAGCTGCGCGCGGAGGATCGTCGCTTCGCGGTGCTCACCAACGGCACGCAGCTGGACATGGTCAGGGCCGCTTGGTCCAACGAGCTGATGGACAGGGTGCGCAAGGATGGCCACAGCGGCACAGCGGCGGCCCTGAGGCACATCATCGGCGAGCACGTGGTGCAGGCCTCCGAGAAACTGCTGACGACGCCGCCACACTTCGCTGGCCGGGCGCACATGATCCGCTCGTCGGCCAGTGTCGCCGACGAGGCCATCGACGAGATCGGCGAGAGTATCAGGAGCGGGCAGGACGGCTTCTACGTGTGGCGTGTGAAGGACTTCAAGGCCAAGGTTGTCGAGCAGATGGATGCTGGCAGCAACACGTCGGCGGCGGCCCGGCGCGCGATCCAAGAGCTCACCGGCGCACGTGCCGAAGCGGCGGGTCTGTGGTATCTGCGGAAGCAGAAGGTCGGGGTTAAAATGGTCGATGGTGAGGCCAGAGAACTGATGCAAACTGACGTCGTGACGAACGCGCCGGGGACATTTTTGGACACCTCGTGGGAGCTGCGCGCCAAGGCTATAAAAAGTACTAGCGGTGGCAAACGGTTGCAGATCGTGGCTAGTACCTGAAAAACAGCCAGCCGGGGAGTTTTTGAGAAACTGCGATACCCCGGTAAAAAACGAGGAAAACCGTTCACTATCAACTACTAAGGTCTTATAGCTACAGGGGACTTATATATTCAAACCCATATGTGAAAGAGTAATAGAGAGATAGTATAAGGGGTTATAAGTAGGTATAATGTTTATATAAGGGGGTTGAGAATTAAAAACCCCCGGTAAAACACCGCGACGACTGCTACGAATTTTCAACGGTTGGAGAGACGAGATGAGACGATATTTACCCAGCTGGTACGCGCTGATGAAGACCATCGCGCTACACTTCGCTGTCGACGATGGGCGCGATGATCAAACGGTTGCCCATGTCATCCTGCCAGACCTCAATGAGTTCACACAGGTACCGGTATCTGAAGACAAATCGTGGCGCAAGTTCTGCGGCCACCCAACCAACCCGAGGAGACGCAAATGACACCGACACAAAAAGAACTGGCTGAGCTTATGAGCGCAGCGCCAGAACACATATGGGCTTGGGTGTGGAACACCCCGGCGATTAAGGCGCACGGAACTAATTGCTGGACTGATTATGAACCTGTTTTTAAGGTTTGGGTTCTAAAGGGTTTGCCAAGTAAAAAACACTGGTTTGGCGCTCCCAAGGTATACACCCAAACCGCGACCCAGTACGTCCGAAACGACGTGCATTATGCCGTGGTGGCCGAACGTGACGCGCTGGCAATACGCATCTCCGCACTTGAAAGCACCCCGACCGATGAGGTAGTTTGACGACATGAAGCCCAAAAACCCAAAACCGAAGACGCGTACGAGGCGGGACCAACCCCGTGTCGTCAAGCCCAAGCTGCGCGTGAAGACTGGCGCGCCAGAGCTGAAGCTCACGCCTCTGGTCATCGCCATGCTGGACCAAACCCCGAACCCCAAGACTGTGACGCAGATGTGCGAGACGCTGAACATATCGCGGGACAAGTTCTACCGATGGGGGAAGGAGAGTGAAGCGTTTGCTGAAGCTGTACTTCGTGTGCGCGCGACGGCAGATGATGCCGTCGAGAACGCATTCTACAACCGAGCCCTTGGATACGACCGTACGATGAGCGAGGATCGCCTCGACAAGGACGGCGGGGTGGTCTCCCTGTCGAAGGACATCCACGTCCCTGCCGACACCCGCGCCGGTGAGTTCTGGCTGCGCAACCGCGACCCCTCCAAGTGGCAAAACAAGCAGGTGATCGAGATCGCAGGCGACCACGTGGAGCGGGTTGAGAAGGCCATCGCCGCGCTGGGCCTGACAGGCAAACTGGATGACGCCTGATCGTTTCGGGAAAGCTCGCAGCCTGATCGCAGCCGAGTGCCGGTACGATCCGCTGATGTTCGCAGAGGTGGCGTGGCCTTGGGGCGAGGGGCACCTCAAGGACCGCGACATCCGGGCGTGGCAGAGCGAGGTGCTGGACGAGATCGCCAAGCACCTGAAGGACCCGGCCACGCGCCACAGCGTCATGCGCATCGCGGTGGCGTCAGGCCACGGGATCGGCAAGTCCGCCCTCACCGGCATGCTGACATCTTGGGCGCTGTCGTGCTGGCGCGATCCACGGATCGTCATCACGGCCAACACCGAGACACAGCTGCTCACCAAGACCTCACCTGAGGTCGGCAGCTGGATCAGGTCCTCGCTGTTCGGCGACCTGTTCCAGATCGACGCCATGTCGATCCGCTACAAGGCGCGGCCTGAGCAGCACCGCGCGGACCTGATCACCAACAGCGAGAGCAACCCAGAGGCGTTTGCAGGACTGCACGCGGAGGGCCGCTTGGTGCTCGTGATCGTCGACGAGGCCAGCGCGCTGCCGGAGAACATCTACGAGACGATCCTTGGCGCGCTGACCGACGAGAATACCGTGCTGATCTTTGTCTTGATGGGGAACCCGACCAGCGCTTACGGCGCGTTCAGGGAGGCGTTCAGGAAGAACCGCAAGTTCTGGACGACGTGGAACATCGACAGCCGCGACGTCGAGGGCACGTCGAAGGAGTTCCTGAACCAGATTATCGAAGAGTTCGGCGAGCACAGCGATCAGGCCAAGGTCAGGGTCAAGGGCATCTTCCCCGCCGCGTCGCAGAAGCAGTTCATCCCGACCCCGTACATCGACGCATCGTACGGTCGACATCTGCGCAAGGAGCAGTACGAGTTCGCGCCGAAGATACTGAGCTGCGACCCTGCATGGGAGGGCGACGACCTGCTCGTCATCGGCATGCGGCAGGGGCTCAAGTTCGACATCCTTGAGGTGCTGGAGAAGAACGACAACGACGTCTTCATTGCTGCCAAGCTGGCCAACTACGAGGACAGTCTGGAGTGCGACGCGGTGTTCGTCGACGCGGGCTACGGCACCGGCATCGCCAGCGCAGGCAAGACCATGGGCCGCAGCTGGACGCTGGTCTGGTTCGGATCAGCGCCAGAGACGCCCGGCTATCGCAACAAGCGCGCCGAGATGTACGGCAAAGCTAAGCAGTGGCTGATGGACGGCGGCGCGATCCCACGCATCCAGCGACTGTACGATGATCTCGTTTCGGTTGAGACCAAGCCGGACAACGGAGGCATCATCCAGCTGATATCGAAGCAGGAGATGAAGAAGAAAAAGCTGCCTTCGACCGACTATGCCGACGCGTTGGCGTTGACCTTCGCCTATGAGGTATCATCCAAGGCAACGATATTGAAAGCCGAGACGGTCAGCAGGCAATCCTCCCGCCGGAGGGACAGCCGCGCCGACGAAGTGTTCGACCCATACGAGGACTGAGAGCCAATGTGCAAAGCACCCAGCATGCCGTCACCGCCGCCGCCGCCGCCGCCGCTGCCACCGCCGCGCGCGCTGTCCCGCACGCCTAGCCGCGTCCGTCCGACGCAGAACCCCACTGTGGGCGCGCAGTCGACGCGGTCAACTGTCGTGAACCCGAGCGGTATCCCCATGGCGATGAGGGCGCAGGGCGTGTCACTGGGCGGCACCGGCACCGTCTTGGGAGGCTGATCCTTGTACAACGATCCAACCAAGCGCATGAAGCGCATTGCCAAGAGCTTGAAGGACCAGCGCACTGACTGGGAGCCGCACTTCGAGGTGCTGGAGCGGCACTTCATGCCACGCCGTGGCAACTTCTCGGCTGACCCCGTCAACAAGGCGAGAACAGACCGAGGCAAGGAGCTGAACCAGACGTTGATCGACGGCACGCCGATGCGCGCCCTGCGCATCCTGAAGAGCGGGCTGCAGGCAGGCATCACCAGCCCGGCGCGCCCGTGGTTCAGGCTGCAGCCCCTCGATCCGGGCAAGCGTAAGAACAAGAACGTCACCGAGTATCTGGCCAAGGCCGAGTACGAGATGCGCCGCCTCGCCGAGCGCACCGGCATATACAACATGCTGCACACCGGCTACGGCGATCTTGGCGTGTACGGCAGCGAGTGCGGCCTGATCGAGGACAAAGGCCCAACCGACCTGCGCCCTGTTCAGCTCGTGCCGGGCAGCTACTGGCTGGGCTCCACGCAGGAGCAGACCATCGACACGATATACCGAGAGTTCGGCCTGACGGTCAACCAGATCGTCGGCAAGTTCGTGTTCAGGGGCAACCCCAGCAGCACGCCCGACTGGTCCAAGGTTCCAGACACGATCAAGAGGGCCTTCGACAACGGCGACGTTGGCGACACGAAGAAGGTCCAGCAGCTGATCATGCCGCGCACCGAGCGTGATCCTCGCAAGCAGGACGGCCAGAACAAGAAGATCGCCAGCGAATACTACATGGCCGAGGAGGATGGCTCGGGAGACAGCGGCAACCACATCCAGATGGGCGATCTCGGATACGACACCAACCCCATCTCAGCCAGCCGCTGGGATGTCGTCGGGTATGAGACCTATGGCCGGTCGCCAGCGATGGAGACGCTGCCGGACGTGCGTGAGCTGTTCGCCAAGCGCCGCGATTACATGGAGATGCTGCGCCGCCTGAACCGCCCACCGATGAACGCGCACAGCGATCTCCGCAACAGCGCGTTCTCGCTCATGCCGGGCCGCGTCAACTTCATGCAGGACCCAAGCAAGGGGCTGGTCCCAGCGTACCAAGTCAGCCCGCAGCTTGGCCCAATCGTACAGGACATCGAGAGCTCGAAGGACGCGATTTGGTCCGGCATGTACGCTGACCTGTTCATGATGATCAGCCAGCTCGACCGCCGTCAGATCACGGCCACCGAGATCGGTGAGCGCCGCGAAGAGAAGCTGATCGCCCTTGGCCCCGTGCTGGAGCGGCTGCACTTCGAGAAGCTGAAGCCTCTCGTCGAGCGGCTGTTCGACCGCGTGCAGACCAGCGGCGTGCTGGGTGCACCGCCGATTGAGCTGGTGGATGAAGAGATCGAGATCGACTTCATCTCGATGCTGGCGCAGGCGCAGAAGGCCGTGGCCACCGGTGCCATGGAACGCTTCGCGGGCTTCGTTGGCAACATGGCAGCAGTCAAGCCGCAGGTGCTGGACAAGTTCGATGAGGACAAAGCGGTCGATGAGTACGCTGACATGCTGGGCGTGCCGCCGAGCGTCGTACGTGCACAGGAAGAGGTCGACGGCATTCGAGCCGCGCGGCAGCAGGCCGAAGCGCAGGCAGCTCAGATGGAGATGGCGACCCAGATGGCAGGCGCAGCCAACCAAGGCGCACAGGCCGCTAAGGTTCTGAGCGAGGCTGACAGCCCGCGTGGCAGCGCGCCGGGCGACGTACTTGCGAAGGCGGGTCTGGCATGACGGATAACGTGCGCCCGTTCACGCTTGTCAACAGCGGCAAGGCGGAACCGCAGCGGAGTGGCACGCTCTACTGCACCGGCTGTGGCAGCCGCGCGTTTCGTCTCACAGTCGACGCAGACGACGCACCTTTGAGCATTGAGTGCCACAACTGCGAAGACGTCATGAACATCAGATGGGCACACGAAAAAGACCCTGACGTTGACCAAGGCACCTGAGGTACAGTGATCACCATGAACGACCAGACCGCCTCTTCACGCCGCGAACGGCAGATGCAGAACGAGCAGCTGAACCAGCTGCGCGAGGCACTGCAGCACCCGCCGACGCGTGTCGTGATCCGGTGGCTACTGCACGACTGCGGCATCTACGACGTAGGCGTGCACGAGGAGCGCAGGGCCGTTGGCCTTGGCTTGATCCGCGCGATTGGCGAAGTCGATCCGTACGAGTACGTGCGGCTGATGAAAGAGGGCGCAGACGACTTAGTCGCACGCCGGAGCAAGACACAGAAATTGGAGAGAACCGATGACTACTGAGAGCACAACGGATACCGGTGGCGACACCGGGACAGATGATCAGGTGACTGGCATCGCAAACGCCGACGACCAAGGTGACGCCCCTTCCGCCGACACGGCCCCGAAGGGTGTTGCTCTTGACGGAGGGACCGCTGATGGCGAGGACAACTCCAGCAAAGAGGAGGTCGATGGTGAAGCAAAAGAAGAAGCAGACAAAACCGACAAAGCCGAAGAAGTACTAGACGATACTGTCCCCGAAGAGTACGCGTTTACGCTGCCCGAGGGGATGGAGGCCGACGAGGAACTGACCACTGCGATGTCACCCCTGTTCAAGGACTTGGGGCTGACGCAGGCGCAGGCTGACAAGATGGTCACAGCGTACGCGGAGACCATCGCAGCAAAAACCGAAGCTCAGGCTTCGGCGGTCACCAAGGTTCTGACAGGCTGGGTAACGGCAGGCAAGGATGACGCCGAGATCGGGAAAGGCAACTGGGACGCGAGCGTCGCGTCGGCCAACTCCGTGATCAAGAAGTTCGGTACCCCCGAGCTTGTCTCCGACGTCATGATCGGCAACGGGATGGGCAACCACCCCGAGATGATCCGCCTGCTGGCCCGTATCGGAGCGGCTGTCGCAGACGACACGCTTCACACCGGCGAAGAAATCGACGGCGCTGCCATCCCCATGGAGCAGTCATGGTACGGCGCGACCACACCAACAACCAAACAACGCTGAGGTAAACTTCCATGGCAACTATTGGAAACAGCTACCTGTCGCTCGCCGATCTCCGCAAGCAGCAGGACAAGAACGACCAGATCGCCGACATCATCGAGATCATGGCGAAGAAGAACGACATGATGGCCGATGCACCGACCATCGAGTGCAACGAGGGCAACACGCACCTCAACACCATGCGTACAGGTCTGCCGCAGGGCACGTGGCGCAAGCTGTATCAGGGCGTCCAGCCGACCAAAGGCACGACCACGCAGGTCCGCGACGCCACCGGTTATCTGGAAGACTGGTCCGAGGTCGACGCCAAGCTGGTCGAGAAGGCGAGCAACCCCGCCAAGTTCCGCGCGAACGAGGCCAAGGCGCACATCATGGGCATCGCCCACCAGCTCGGCGAGACGATGGTCTACGGCGACACCGCGACCGATCCCGAGCGGTTCACCGGCCTGTCGCCGCGCTTCAACTCTCTGAGTGCTGACAACGGCAACCAGATCATCGACGCGGGGGGTACGGGGTCAGACAACACCTCGATATTTTTCGTAACGTGGGGCGAGCAGACGTGCCACATGCTGTATCCTGAGGGGTCCCCTCTGGGCATCACCCGCAAGGATTTGGGTGTGTCCACGAAGGAGCTGGCCGACGGCTCGCTCTATGAGGTCTTCCGTGAGAAGTTCTGCGTCGACATCGGCATGAGCGTTCGCGACTGGCGTGCCGTCGCAGCTGTGCGGAACATCGACATGTCGAACCTGACCCCTGACGCAGCCACCGGCGCGGACCTCGTGGACCTGATGATCGACGCGTACTACCAGCTGGACAACGCCAACATGGCCGACGGTTCGTGCGTCATCTACACCAGCCGCACCATTGCCAAGACCCTGCACAAGCAGGCGATGAACAAGGCGAACGTCCAGCTCACGCTTGAGCAGTACGATGGCAAGCCGGTCACCATGTTCCTCGGCCACCCGATCCGTCGGATGGACGCGATCCTCGAAACTGAAGCGCGGATCACCTGATCTGGCGGCGGGGGCAAACAACCTACCCCCGCCCCATCGCAGATGATTTGACATCGCAACATCAACCGTTAGCACAGAGGTGCACACCATGATCTTCGACAGTACCAACCTGTTCAGCGACGACCAAGCGATCACCGCTTCGGCTGTTTCGACGAACGTAATTGACTTCGGGGCCACCCAGACCCCGCAACACGCCGCCAACGCGATCACCCGCGACATGGGCAAAGGCACGCCTGCGCATCTGCGCATTCAGGTCACCGCCGACTTCGCGACATTGACCAGCCTTGCCGTCGCGATCCAGACCTGCGCCGTGGAGGGCTTCGGCTCCGGCGTCGCCACGATCCTGTCCAGCCCCGCTGTGCCGGTCGCAGAGCTGAAAGCAGGCTACGTGTTCCCGCTGCAGATCATCCCACGCGGATCGGTGCTGCGGTATATGCGCCTGAGCTACACCGTCGCTGGCACCAACGCCTCGGCGGGTACGGTTCTGGCTGGCCTTGTCTTCGGCAACGAAGAGATGGACATCTGATCCGATCTGGCAATATCGGCTGGAGGGTTCGCCCTCCAGCTCTTTCAACAAACAGGAGAGACCCCGATGCCTAACGTAGTTGCAACCCGCCGAGGCCAGTATGGCGGCAAGATGCGGGAGCCCGGCGACGAGTTCTTCGTCACCCTTGACCAGCACTTGTCCGACAAGTGGATGGCCGTCGATGGCACACCGAAGCACGCCTCGTTCATCGCCGCACACGCACGCGAGCCCGCCGCCAAACGCGACGCCATCACGGGTGAGCGCCTCGCCTCCGGCGGTATCGCCGAAGAGATGGCGATCCTTCAGGGTGATCTGGCGGTGGCTCACGCCACTCTGGCCGAGCTGCGCGCCGAGATGGCACTCATGCAGGAGCGAGCCCCAGACCGCGAGCCCGTCGGCGCACCCAACCCAGACACGCCGCCTGACAGCGACGTGCAAGAGAACAGCAAACCGCAGCGCGTCCGCCGTCGGGTGGTCGCCGGAGAGGCATAAGGGACATGGGATACTCGAAGGTAGAGCTGGCCAATCAGGCGCTTGATCACCTCGGCAAGGACAACATCGCCAGTCTGTCGGAGGCCACGACCACCGCCAGAAAAGCGAACGCGGCCTTCGACCGGACGATCAATGCTGCGCTGTCCCGGTCCAGCTGGACCTTCGCCCGCAAGAACGAAGCGCTCGCCGAAGTCACCAATGACTGGAAAGAGCGCTGGCTGTTCAAGTTCGATCTACCGTCCGACTGTCTGTCGCCTGTCAGGATCATCGCGCAGGCCGACATCGCGAACTACCCCGCCGTGCCGTACGAGGTTCAAGGCGGGTTTCTCTACACGAACCAGCGCGACGCCAAGCTGAACTATGTCTTCAGCACGAACGTGACACTGTCCATGCCGCAGGAGTTCTTGGACGCCGTGTCCTTCCTGCTCGCGCGGAACCTTGCCATGCCGCTCACACGCAAGATGAGCATGTGGAACGAGATGCAGGGCCAGTACGAGTATCACCTCGGCATGGCGATTGAGGCCGACGCTGGCAACGAGCCGACGTCGTGGGCTGCTGAGAGCGGCGGCTACATCAGTGACCGTGGGGCGAGCGGCAACAACTACAACGGGGCCTCCGTAGATGGCTCCATATACTGGGAGTAAAGCATGACCCGCACGCCGCAGCGCGCCTTCTCTGGGGGGATCATGTCGCCGGGAATGTACCCGCGCCGCGACATCCCCAAGTGGGGGACAGGGCTGAAGGACGCGGTCAACGTAGTGCTGCTGCCAGAGGGCGGCGCGCAAAGCCGTGCGGGCACGGTGCTGGCGTCGGGTTACGACACATCGACGACTGACGGAAAGCAGTTCCTTCTGGCGTTCGAGGCCAGCGCAGACGACACCTACATGCTGGAGTTCGGCGACGAGGTCATGCGCGTCATGCGCGACGGATCGTATCTTCTGACTGACGCGTTCGTCCCTCAAGCGGTAACGGGCATCACAGCTGCAGACCCCGCTCGGATCGAGATGGCGAACAGTACCGCAGCGGATAATTTCACGGTCGGTCGTCTGGTGTTCCTGTCTGACCCCAACGGCACCAGCGCCTTCCACCAAGCCATCCTCGAAGTCACAGTCATCACCGACGAGTTTATCACGTTCAAGATGGTGGGTGGAGTTGTGGCCGACACATCGACCGGCAGCTGGGGCACCATTGGTGCCAGCGCCACGCTGGCAGAGGTGTACGAGATCGTCAGCCCCTACGCGATAGAGGACATGCCGAGCGTGTACCCTACGCAGGATGTGGACACCATGTTCCTCGCCCGTCACGGGTATCAGCCGCGAAAGCTGGTCCGCACCGGTGATGTGAACTGGGCGTTCAGCACGCTGACGTTCGCCCCAGAGATCGGGCAAGTGACCGGTCAGGCCGCAACCGTCGGCGTCGGATCGGGAAGCATTGCGTATCTATACAAGATCGCAGCTGTGGCTGCCGAGAGCGGTGAGGAGGGGTTGCCGTCTGCCGCAGCGTCTGTCAACAACAACCTGACCACGTCTGGCAACACAAACGTCGTCACGTGGAACGCGGTCACAGGTGCTGGCGTGTACCACGTCTACAAGGACTTCAATGGTATCTATGGGTTCATCGGCCTGACCGAGGCCCTGACCTTCACCGATGAAAACATCACGCCCGACACGGCGGACAACCCGCAGGTGGGTCGCGATCCGTTCAGCGGGGCATCGGACAAGCCTGCTGTGTCCGCGTTCATCGAGCAGCGGCTGACCTTCGCCTCCACCGTCAACAACCCACAAGCGGTCGAGATGGGCTCCAGCGTCGCGCCGCTCAACTTCAACCGCGCTCTGACCCCCGGCGGCAGCGATGCCATCTCGTTCAGGATGCGTGTGCAGCAACTTAACAGAGTGCTGCACATGATCGACGGAGAGGTCCCGCTTATCCTCACTGCGGGAGGTGAGTGGTATCTGCGCACGCAGGATGAGCAACCGCTGTCCACCGGCAACTTCGCTGTGCGGTCATCCACGCGGCGAGGATCGGCAGCCCAACCTCGCCCGGTCCTGATCGGCGGCATGCTGCTGCACGTGGGCCGGGATGGCCGCACCGTGCGAGAGTTCTCGATGGCCGTGGGCCGGGACACACCCAGCGCTGACCTGACGATCCTGTGCAAGCACCTGTTCAAAGGCAAGACCATCAACTCGATGGCGTACTCGCAGTCGCCTGACAGCGTGGTCTGGGTCACGTTCACTGACGGATCACTTTACTCGCTGACATACCTGCAGGAGCACGAGGTCTGGGGCTGGACACGGCACACCTTTGGCGGTGTCGGTGCCAAGGTACGGCAGGTGGCCGTGGTCAAGGAAGGCGCGTACGATGCACCATACTTTGTGGTCGAACGCACGCTGTTCGGGCAGCAGGTCACCCTCGTCGAACGGCTTGACGACCGGGAGTTTTCGAGTGTGGCCGGGTGCTATTTCGTTGACGGCGGGCTTCGCTTCACTGCGGGCTCGCCGACGTCCACGCTGCGCGGCTACCTGCACCTGCGCGGGCAGACGGTGGCGGTCCTTGCGGATGGAAACGTGCGGGAGAATATCACGGTAGACGCGACCGGCCAGATCGACATCGGCGGCGCGGCGTCGGTCGGCTGCGTGGGACTGGGCTATGACGCCTTCCTGATCACGCTGGAAGGGGACGCTGGCGACAATATCCAAGGGCTCGGCTCCAGCATGGGCCGGTTCATGTCCGCTTCGGAAGTCGCAGTCAAAGTGGTCGATACACGCGGGATCGCCATCGGACGAGAAGGCGGCTTCTTAGATGAGGTGAAAGAGTTCTCTGGCGTTGACCCCATCCCGTTGGCTAGTATGACGCACGTGGTCACCATCGACGGAGACTGGGCGCGCGATCAGGCAATCGAGGTCCGCCAGACATACCCTCTGCCGATGACGATCACAGCTATCGCGCCGAGCTGGGAGATTGAAGATGAGGGCTGAGTTCACATTCGAGAAGGCCGTCGAGGCCGACGCGCTGGAGCTGGCCTTGTGCATGCGGACCAGCGACTTGGATGAGTTGGCGGTTATGGGCGACTGCGATCCACACACGGCGGCATTGACATCTATCCAACGCAGCTATAAGGCGGTGACGGTGCGCGACGCGCGCACGCGCTATGTGGTTTGCGTGTACGGCTTTGCGCCGTTGGTGTCGGTTGGCGGCGCTGCACCATGGATGATGGGGACGGATTTGCTCGATGAGGCCATGAAGGCAAACGGCAAGCAGCTGTTGACCCGAGGCCGGATCATAATCGCTGCAGCCAAGATGGTGTACCCGCAGCTGTGGAACGTGGTGTCGGCGTCGAACCACGCGTCGATCCGCTTTCTGAGGCACCTCGGTTTCGAGATCGGGCCTACCTTGCTGATGCCCAGTGGTGGGTACATTCGCCCGTTCAGGATGGGTTTGGAGAACAACGCGCATGTGTGACATCGTAACAGCTCTGACCGTCGCAAGCGCCGTTGTAGGCGGCTTCGGGCAAATGCAGCAAGGCAACGCGCAAGGGCGTGCCGCCGAGTATCAAGCTCAGATTGACGGCCAGAACGCAGTTCTGGCGGATCGCCGGGCGCGCGATGCAATCGAACGTGGGCAGCTCGAAGAAGAGCGGGTCAAGCGCGACGGCACCATGATGCAAAAGCAGCAGCAAGGCGCGTTCTCGGCGGCCAACATCGACACCGGCTACGGCAGCCCGCTCGATCTCATCGCCTCCACGCAGATGAACATGGACTTGGACGCAGACATCGTACGCGCCAACGCCGAGCGCGAGGCTGACGACTTCACAATGCAAGGCGTGAACGCGCGCAACAACGCGACGCTCAGTCGCGCAAGCGGCGCGGCGGCCAAACGGTCAGGCCAAATAGGGGCTTTTGGCTCCATCCTTGGCGGCGGCGCGGACGTGTTCCGCTACCGCGCGTCCCAGCTGGCGGTGTGATATGGTCCGGGTAAATCAGTACGTAGATCAAGCCAGCCTTCGCCCTGTCTCTCAGCAGGGCCGATCCGCCAACGTGGACGCCAACGCCTTCGGGGCGAGCATCGGTCAGTCGCTGATCGGGTTGAGCCAGAACATTGGCCAGCTCAGTGACGCGGTTGCTTATCGCGGTGAGATCATCGCCACAAACGATGCACGCGACGGTGGCTACGCTTACCGCGAGGCCATCCGAACGTCGATGTACGGCGTCGAGGGCCAAGGCGGCTTCCTCACAACCGAGGGAAACGCAGCGTACGGTGAAGGTGTTCGCGACGGCGTCATGGGGGACCTCTCGACTGCCGCCGGTACGATTGCAGAGGGTCTGACGCCGCGCGCCCGCACGTTGTTCATGGCCGAGGTGGCCCGCCTCAACCAAGGCGTGCTTGACCAGACTGCCACGCACGCAGCCACGCAGTTCCGCCGGGCACAATCAGGCACCGGCGGTGGCGGTGGCGGTGGCGGCGGCGGCGGGAGCAGATCGAACGGCATGAGCTACGCCGAGGCGGTTATAAACGACGTAGCAGTTCACGCAGGCAACCCCGACGTCTTCTGGAACCAGATCGCGTCAGGACAAACCGAGATCATATCGCACGCAGCTGTGAACGGGTGGGACGCGGAACGCACAGAAGACGCGGTGCGCGAGCTTCGATCCCGAGCCCACATGGTCATCGTGAGCGAGCGCGAAGCTGATGGTGATCCCGTTGCTGCAGCGCAGCACTTGGAAGACAACCGCAGCGAGATACGATACGACATCCACGCCAGCGCCAGAGAGGCGCTGCGCCCGGTTGTCGCGATGCAGAATGCGCGGGGCCAGATCGACCAGTGGAACGCTGAAGGCGTCGGCATGGGTCCGCAGGCTGTGGAGCCTGCAGCTGATGTCGCCCCCGCTGCCGCACCTGATGCCATGTTCCCTCTGGCCACGCCAGCCACACCCATAACCAGCGTCTTCGATCAGGGCCGCGCGCCCGACGCGCCAGCTGACGCAGCGGTGCAGGACTTCTTCACGACCGAGGGTGCGATGACGACGAGCGCGCAGGAGCTGCGCACGCTGGGTCTGGCAGCGACGCCGGTCAACGAAGCGATCCTCGAAACCTACGGCCCCAGCACAGGCGTAGCTATCTTCAGCGCGGTGGCAAGGAACCAGCTCACCACTCGCATGTCAACGCTGATCCCCGACGCGACCGGCGCTATGCTGGGCGAGACAGTGGGCTCGATCACGTCGCGCCTCCGCAGGGAGACGGCCCCGGTGCAGACTGGCTCTGCAGGAACCGTTGTGAACCCCGCGCTGCAGCGCCGGAGAGCGCTTGAGATCGAGGACCCGGTCATGCGTGAGGCGGTTCTTGACGAGTTGAGCCTTCGCGCAGGCGTGTACAACGCGGAGGCAGAGGCGTTGCATTCGGCGAACATGGACGAGGCCTACGATCATGTGGGACGCGGCGGGAACCCCGACACGCTTCCGATGGCCTTACGCATGGCCATCGGTCCAGAAGACATGAGCCGCCTGCGGAGCCTGTTCGAGGGTGCGGCCATCGACCATAACGTCGCCAGAGAGGTCATCCTGCAGGCCGCCTCCAACGACCCGGACGACCGGATGTCGTTCCTGTCGCGTAATCTGACCGACATCCGAGATGCCATAGGGCCGCAGATGTACATCGAGTTGTCGGCCCGGCAGCAGGAGGCACGGCAGCTGCAGCAGCAGATCGAGAGCGGCGACGCCGCCGGTGCGCTGCTGACGCCGGACTTCTACGCCACGGCGCTGGACAATGTCGCGCCGATGTACCACGCCATGACAGGTGTTGCGGCTGGCTCCACCGCGTCCGGTGTGACGTCGGAGCAGTCGATGCAATTTGTGAACTTCGAGCGGACTTTCAACGCGCAGCTGCTGGCCGACACGAACGCGGCAGGCCGCATGTTGACGCAGCTGGAGGTGCAGAACCTCGCTGCCGTTCTGATGACGCCGGTGGAAGTCGGTGGAGGGGGCGGTATCTTTGGGGGCGCACGAGGCTTCACCGGCATACTGTCAGACGTACCTGCTCGCGGCACCGGCGGAGCCACCGTTGAGCCCCTGATCGAGGTCGGAGCGATCCCGATGCAGGACTTCGACCGGATCAGGACCCAGATGTACGAGCGTTGGGGTTACGAGAGCCTCGCCGATGTGGACAACAACGTCATTGTGGAGCAGTATGAGGCCGAGTTGCTGATGTCTGTGGGGGTGGAACCCAACATCACGTGGGGCGAGCTGCCCCGCCACGTGAAGAACGCGCTACGGGCGCAGAACGCAGACATCCAAAACAACGATGATCTCCTTTCGATCTTCCGCACGCACGCCATACTGATGGCGGCAGGGTCGAGAAACCAGTAACTTGCGGCCACACGTCTGATAGGAGTATAGTCCGCGAATGTCATCATTCATTGCCTCTGGCACCCGCCTCGACCAGAACCGCCGTAACCATGTCACCGGCATGGCGTACGATCAATTTCTTCAGGGGCAGGTCAACGAGGTCGTTCGCGCGACCACGTCGTTGCGCAACGCGCGCCAGAGCACCATCAACCCTGAGGACGCGTCCCGCGCGCGGGTGATGGCAGAGCTCGGCATGGTCGGCCAAGGCCTCAGGGTATACAACCCCGATCTGCTGGCCGGGATGGAAGCGCAGGTCGCCGCTATCGAAGAGCAGCGGATGCTGTCCGAACATCCTCGCACCGCGCAGTGGGCGTCCAACATCAACAACGCCCTCATCGGCGGAGACGACATCAACACCATCGGACGCTTTGAAAGTCTCGGAAACGCGGTCGCGTCGCGCATCGACGCCATATACGACGGCGTCCGGTTTGGCGTTGGAGGGGACCTCCTCAACGACGCGCTTGTCAGCAGCGCCGACGGCCAGATGTCGATGGTCGAACTCACCCAGCAAGAGCTCACCAGAACCCGCGAGCGTGAGGCAGCGGCGCAGGTAGAGACCCCCAGCATGGCGTTTGATCGCCGTGGGCGGAACATCCGCGCAGGCCGCGACCCGGACTTCGGCGCGGACGCGCCCACAACCCCGGCAGAAGACATCGAGCTGAGTGTTCTGGGGAGTATGACCGCCGAGGCGCGCGCGCTCTACCGGTACATGACGTCTATGCCGTCGCGCATGGCGTTCCCGTTCATATCCGATGTGGCGCAGGCTGAGAACCAGTCGGCGCTCGAAGGCATGCTGGACGACACGCTGCGCCGCCGTGCGGACGAGGCGCGGGAGCGGGGCCAGATATGGACCCCCGGTCGTTCACGGCAGGAGCTGAACGCCCTGATGGAGAACTTCGAGAACACGCTCGGAGGAGCCACCACAGGCTTCCTCGCGTTGATGCGCGACCGCCCCGTCGACATGATGTGGTTCATGCTTGAGATCGGCGCAGAGACTGGACCTACGGCTGCCGCGACTGCTGCCGTTGCTGCGCTGACGCGCAACCCCGGCGCTGTAGCTGTTACTGCAGGTTTGAGCTCCAGCACTGCAGCCAACGCGCTGAAGTTCGATGAGCTGGTGGCGGAGGCCGGGCACGATATCTCGACCGCCGCAGGCCGTCAAGCGTTCATGGAAGACCCGCGCACCATGGCGGCGGTGCAAGATGCGTCCACGCGATACGCGGTTGTCGTCGGTCTGATGGACGCTGCGTCGGTGGGCTTGGCCAGCCGCACCCTCGTCGGCAACCCGCTGGGCGAGTTTATCGTGCACGGCGTGTCACAGGCCATCATGGGCGGTACAGGCGAGGCGTTGGGCATGATCGTCGCGGGGCAGGAGGTCAACTGGACCGAGGTGCTGCTGGAGGCCATGGCCGAGGGTATCACCGCACCGCTTGAGGTTGGCGGCCTCGCGATCACAGGCGTCCGCAACCGCGTACGTACGGCCCGCGCAAGCGCGGATCGGCGGAACATGTTCGCGGTGCTCGCTGGCGACTTGGAAGCCAGCGCACTGAAGAAGCGCGATCCCGCCGCGTTGGCGCAGGCTATCGCGGAGGTCACCGAGAACGGCCCCGCCGAGAGCATATACATCTCGACCGAGCAGATGGACGAGCTGTTCCAGAGCGGCACCATGGGCCTGACGGTCGAGCAGTTCTTTGCAGCAGTCCCCGAGTTGGACATCAACGAGTATCGCGACGCGGTCGCGGCTGGCAACGACTATGTGATCCCTACCGGCGTGTACGCCGCCCGTATCGCGGGCACAGACCTCGACACGGCCATGGCCGATCACATCCGCATTCGTGCAGGTGACCAGACGGCTGCCGAAACGCGGCAGTTTCAAGACGATCTCAAGGAAGCTGTCTCGACCCTGAGCGACGATGTAGACGCCGTGACCACCTCGATCAGCACGCTGACCGGTGAGCTGGCGCTGCAGTACGAGCGCGTGCGCGCAGAGATATCGGCGGCGCAGGGGAACCTGACCCCCGGCGCGGTGAACAAGCTCGCGTCGGCACTCGTCAACAACGCCCGCGTCGGGGCTGCCCGCAGCGGCCTGTCCATCGAAGACTACGTGGGCCGCTACGTGCTGCCCCGCTTCCAGAACGAGGATACCGTTGGCCCCGCACCCGAGCGCCCGTATGTGTCGCCCGAGACGGTCATGGAGGCGATGGCGTCGGACGACCCCTCGGCCACAGCGGTGCCAGAGTTCGGCATCATCCGCGACTACCTTGAAGCGCAGGGTGTGTCGCCGGACACAGCCAGCCGCGCACAGGTGGTGGCTGCGATCACGTCGCTGCAAGAGAGCGGCGACCTCGAAGTCGTGATCGCGGATCGTGCGGTCGCCACCACCGACGGCGGTCTTGCCGCTGAAGGCGACAGTTACATGCAGACTGCCACGCTGCGCAACGGCGAGGAGAGCGCCGCTGACTGGGGGATCGACATCAACCGGCGCAACAAGACCCGCGACATCGCGCTGGCCCTGCAGAAGCGGCAGCGCAAGCTGTATGGCAAGACAGCGCGCGGTATACGCACCAAGGCTGCACGGGATCGTTTTGCGCAGTGGATGGCCGACGAGATCGAGTTCGAGCTGCAGACGCCCGGTGCGTCGGCGGAGGGCTGGTACGGCGCTAAGTTCCAGCGCGCGTTGGACCTCATGTCAGCAGCGGTTCCTGCGCTTCTGAGCGATGAGGCCGCAGCGAAAAGCAAGCTCCCCGGCGTCAACGACGCAGCTGGGGCGCGGGCGCTGGCGACGTCGCTGTTCGCGGTGTCGTCCAACGGCACCAAGGTCATGAAGAACGTGGAGAACGCGGTCGCGATCCTGATGGAGCTGGCGGCCACGGGCGCTGTAGCAGAGCAGGCGCATCAGCGCGGCATCGCACTGAACGCTGATCTGCAGACGATGATCCGCATGTCCGGTGAGATGGGCGCGCTGGAGATGCAGGCGTTCCTCACCCGTCCGGTCCAGATGAAGGAGATCAACAGCGAGCTCCGCGCCGAGGGTGCAGCCACCAAGAGCGGCTACCCGGCGGACATGATGGTGCCATACGCGGCCAAGTTCCTCGGCCCGAAGCTGTCGGCGTTCTACGCCAACCTGACAGGCGCTGAAGGATACCTGACCATGGACCTGTGGTGGACACGCTCCATCAACCGGTATCGCGGCGATGTGCTGCCCCGCATCAGCGGCCTCCGCAACGCGGTCAACACGAAAGGTGCGCCAATCGGCCTGCACCGCTTCAAGGTTCTCGTCGCCCGGCCTGATCTGACGGACAGCGCCGCCCTGAACCTCGCGACCGAGTACGCGCAGCGCTATGCCGACCGAGGATACAAGGACGGCTCCGAGGCGGAGAAGGCGGCCAACACGCTGCACAAAGCAGCCAAGATCATGCTGGACGAGGTACCGGCCAACGCGTCGGATCGCGCCTTCATGATCGAGGTTGCGCGGGAGGCGCAGCGCGTGATCAACGAGCGGACGGGGCGCACGCTGTCCATCGCCGACATCCAAGCGCTGCTGTGGTATTACGAGAAGCGGCTGTTCGCGGATATGGGCGCGCGGGACAGCGGCGATCTGTCGTACGAGGACGCCGCGCTGATCATCTCCAAGCGCTTCGTCAACGGCGAACCGGTGCAAGACCCCACTCTGAACCAGTCCGCGACGCCGCCT